>Ga0272448_1000728_pt1 | contig 48455 bp, 51 predicted proteins | sample YNPCB0191_FD_202220 | JGI IMG/M metagenome (GOLD analysis project Ga0272448, IMG submission 202220) | Hot spring sediment microbial communities from Yellowstone National Park, WY, United States - YNP-CB-019-1 | ecosystem: Environmental > Aquatic > Thermal springs > Hot (42-90C) > Sediment... | reverse complement strand
TTTTTGAACGATATATCGACACGTTTAGCTACATTTTGTAAAACTTGACCGTAAACATTAGTAAGTGTATGACGTTCTTTCTTGAGATCAGGAAGAGCAATTGCTTGACCATTAAAATCAATACTCACTCCGAACTCATTGTATGTCTTGATGCGTTCCTCAAGAAAATGATTGTACAACCATCGACACTCTTCAAGCCAATGGTTCATTATACGTATCTGTTTTTTGGTAGGATAGATGCGATATTTAAATGTTTTAATTACAGTTGTCATAGCAGAAAATGATATAAAGTTCTTGTTATCATCAAGAACACAAGTCAAACTAGAATTATTATAAAAATATTTAGTATCACCGACTAAAATTATCGAATTAACACCTCTATTTACTGGTAATCTGCAGCTAGTTTCAATAATTTTTCTACTGGTAAATCTTCTAGTTCTTCTTCTTCTTCGTCATCTAATTCATCATCATCTAATACTTCTTCAGTATCACTATCTTCAGATGTAGATTCTAACAATGCCTTTTTCATATCTCTAAGATCTTCATCTGTACTTTGATACTCATCTAAATCCTTATCAAATTCTTCTTCATCTAGAGTATCGTCGAATTTTAGTTCCCTACCAAAAACTTTTTTATCATCAGATGATAATTTTAACAATGATCTAGTAGTCTGCTCATCATCAAGAGTATTTTCTCCAATTAATGATTTTTTTAGAGCATCAATCAACTCTTCTTCATCCTCATCAGATTCATCCTCATCAGATTCATCCTCATCAGACTCATCCTCATCAGATTCATCTTCTTCATCTTCATCCTCATCAGATTCATCCTCATCAGACTCATCCTCATCAGATTCATCTTCTTCATCTTCATCCTCATCAGACTCATCCTCATCAGACTCATCCTCATCAGACTCATCCTCATCAGACTCATCTTCGTCAGACTCATCTTCGTCAGACTCATCTTCGTCAGACTCATCTTCATCTGATTCATCTTTACATTTGCCAAATTTTCTGACAAAGAAGTCTTCATCATCTTCATCATCTTCATCATCAAATGCAGATTCTAACAATATTTTAGCAGACATCTTATCATAGATACTATTTTCTCCAATCAATAAATTTTTCATAATCATAGCTATTTTATCAGGATCATCATCTTCATATTCATCATCCTCATCACTATCGTCTTCATCACCATCTTCATCACCGCCAAAATCATCCTCGTCACCATCACCATCACCAGTAAATATATCATTATCATCATCATCTGTAGAAATTTTAAGAATATTATCCTCCAAACCATCATCTTCATCATCTGCTAAATCTGGTGGAAGTTCTGTTTTTTGAACATTAATTTTATGTGCTTTAATAATTGTACCTTCAGGTGTTTGTGTAATAGTAGCGAATGCTTTCTTAAAATTATTACCTTCAGGATCTATATCGAAATATTTAATGTTATGCGTATTCGGATCTAAAGGACATCGTGATATTGACAATCCAGACAAAATATTTCCACTATTTTTATCTCTAACCAGAAAAACCTTATCATCATCGGGATGATTTAAATCTATAGATTCTGATAAATATTGTTTTTGATTTCTAGTAGCTCTAGTAATAATCGTATCGTCTGTAACTATTGATCCAGAACTGAACTCTGGATCGGGTATAGGATCATTCCATATACTATTCAATGGTGTTATATTAGGTACTATAATTCCAGATTTACTATCATACCGTACTAATGTCTTATTTAATTTTGAATAATCAAAACCTTCATAAATTCTAGGCATAATTTTAAAGATCTCCTTTTGATATTTTTAATTTGATTCCGCCCCAATAGCATAAATACTAAATATATGTCTCTTATGTTGATTATCATCTAATCCGTATCCATAAATATATTTATCATGATTTAATATATTTCCACAAATATCAGGTGCTGGATTAGAATATCTTGAAAACATACATACTGATGTTATTTGTTTTGGGGCGAAATTTTTCGTCAAATACTCAGTCACATGATTTATAGTTTTACCAGTATCGAAAATATCATCGATAATAAAAACATTTTTATCTTTAACAACAGATAAATCATTACCGCAATCGTTAATATTAATACTATCTGTCTGAACATTATTATTATACGAAGTAACCTTGATCGGTAAGTATATTATATCAAATTCCTGTAAATACTTCAGTAAATCTACAGCAAATATCATACCACCATTCAATAATATTACAAAATAATTCGTATCATTTTTATCTAAACGGTCTTCTATAGCTTTCGCCACCGAATAAATAATTTTATATATATCAAAATAATTATATAATAGAATATCACTCATTATAAATATCTCCCGACTGTTTATAAATTTCTACAAGATACCACCAGATTGACATGCAGATTGATTACTTACAGATATCGATAATGTTGCTGCTAATGTAGATCGTAATTCATTATTAAATATTAATCTATCAATAGTTTTTTGATAAGCACTATTATATCCACCAGTAAAATATCCAGCTGATAACGAATTACACGCCGACAACAGATCAACTGTTCGCGATAATGTTGCTGTTAGTGTAGATCGTGATTCATTACTGAATAATAGTTTATCGATATTACTTAGATAACTACCATTATATCCACCAGCGAAATATCCAGCTGTTGTAGAATTACATGAAGAAAAATAATACAAAGATCGTGATAATACCGATGATAATATTGTTCTTGAATCATTACTGAATAATAATTTATCGATATGACTCTGATAATTAGGATTATTTCCACCAGCAAAATATCCAGCTAATGATGAATTACACGCAGATTGACTATTTATAGATCTTGATAATGTTGCTACTAATGTAGATCGTGATTCATCACTGAATAATAGTTTATCAATAAAACTTTGATAATTAGAACTAAATCCACCAGCGAAATATCCAACTAATGTCGAATTACATGCAGATTGGCCATATACAGTTCGTGATAATACTGATATTATTGTAATTCGTGATTCATCACTGAATAATAGTTTATCGATAAAACTTTGATAACCACTACCATATCCACCAGCAAAATATCCAGCTAATGTCGAATTACATGCAGATTGATAATATATAGATTGAGATAATGTTGAGATTAGTGTGTTTCTTGTTTCATTAAGGAATGATAGTTTATCGATGAAACTATAATAACTACTACTACTAGTATACCCACCAGCGAAATATCCACTAGCAATAATATAAGTTAGTGAATAACTTAATTCATCTAATTTATCTTTTATTGATTGCGTATCACTATATTTAATATCACCTGACCATAAACCGTATATCGAATTACTTAATTCGATCCATTTCTTATAAATTTTAGACATTCCTGAATATCTCCATTATATAGCATTTCCATAAAAAATGTCCTCATTTTCATATTACAGAAAACAAGGACAGGTTTAATTAAATTAAATTAATATCTGTTGCATATTTAACTTTGGGATCATAAACACCGACATATGTATTTTTAATGAAATCATAATGCAGACATTCGATTGACGGATCGATATATAAATTATATCCACTACGTAATACTAATTCTGTAAAATGAGCGTCTTCATTAACTAATCTATTTTCATTAGTAATATCATAACATACGAAATATGGTTTTCTCATTTGTTTAAATACATCGGTATGAATTAATGAACAACCTAAAGCTACTAACCAGTTTGATTTGATATATTTTTGATTTTTTTGAGATGGGGGCAGTTTATTGATTTCCATTACTTTGCCAGATTCAGTATCCGTATTTAAATGAGCTGATAATAATAATGTATTATCTTTTAAGTAATAATTACCAGCTATGCAACATATACTATCATCAATGTTATATTTAATATCATAGAATGAATCTATTAATTTTGGTAATATGTCATGGGGCGGAATTATGTCGTCATCTAAGAATAACACAAATTCCGCATCACGTTGTAAAGCTATCTCTACTAACATATTTCTAGCAACATCTACAGGTTGATTTACAACTTGTTCGAGATACATATAATAAGTTCGATAAGTTAATAATTTTGTAGGATTAAAAGCTATCGGTGATGTATGTGATCTTCTAGGTAGAGACAATTGAAGAGGAGGAAATTTGACTGGTGTGCGATTTTTGAAAAATACATTACGATCGATATCCCATATATGAGATGCGTATTGTGTATCTTTCTCTCTTACACCATACATTGTTTTATATGCTTTGTCAAAATGTAGACATTTTATAGATGTATCAATTATTGGTTTTTTGTTTGTATAAGAAATTATATTTTTAGTAAAGAAAGCATCTTCACCCATTGACCATATTCCATTTTTATCTATAAAATTCCAGAATAATGGTAATGGGACAGATTTTAAGATTTCTTCTAGATCAATTAAAGTAAATCCCATTGCTACTAAATCAGTTTCTAAAACATCATTAGAATCTGACGGAATATTTGCATGGGCTGATATTAATGGGTTTATTTTTTTGAAATATTGTGCGGCTGTGACTAAACTATTTTTGGATTTATGTGTATTGTATAATCTTAATAATGCATTGTTTGGGGCGAGAATATCATCGTCAATAAACAATACATATTTAAAGTTATGTTGTAAAGCATGATTAATACATATATTTCTAGCTGTTGTTACATCATAACCCCATATTTCGAAAAAATCATGTTTAGATAATTCGTCTGGAATTACTAATCTATTTTTTGCGTCTGTTAAGTAATAGTCTGATTCATTTCTACGTAATTGACAAACTAATAGGTCTAATTTATTATTTGTTTTAAAATAATTTTGTGGGGCGGAATCGAATGCGTCAAAATATTTATATATAAATTCGACTCTGCCCAATTCAATACTGCGTTTCACACGCAGAATGAAATTATTCACAATCTGAATATCCCAATCAGATAATTCTGATATATCATTCAATAAATCGTATGTGAGTTGATTACCAGCTCTCAGATTTAATTCAATTTTCTTTAACAAATCAGTTTGCATTATATAATCTCCTTTAATACACGTTTAGCTGTTTCGATATAATGGAATTTTTTAACATGATTAAATTGAATTTTGTCAATGGTATTATAAGTATCAATAATATTAATCAGATGATCCATATATTTTTCAAAATTCGTACGCGATAGAATAGTAGGGATATTACATATTGATAAAGGAATATTCACTTCAGAATTTGCCCCACTATTTATAGTAACTGGAACACATCCAACAGATTGTGCTAATACAAAATTAATTCCAAATGTTTCATGGTATGTACAAGGTACTAATAAAATATGATGTTCAGCTAACTTTGGTACTAAAGAATAATACGGTATCGGTAGAAATAAATTGACATTCGGTAATGATAATAGTTTTTTATATTCATGTTCGTATTTACTATCTAAATCAGATTGACCGTATAAACTCATTGATGAATATACATTTAGATTTATTTTCTTATTATCTTTATAATAATTTATTAAATAGGAATGTATATCATATAAAATTTCTATCCCTTTGTATGGAATAGAACAGAATATTAAATTTACTTCATTTTCTATTTTATTATTTTTTTGTGGGGCCAAAAAACTATAGTCATAATCAAATGAATTATAAACAACTTTTGAATTCGGATGATCGATATTCAGATACTCCTTAAATGTACGTTTCTGCCATTCAGAGACAAAAAATATACCAGATAAACGATTTAATACAGGATACAAATTCGATATAATATGTGTTTGATCATATGCATCTCCAGTATAGTAATAAATAGGTTTATTTTTTATTTCAAATATAAATTCAGGTATAACTCTATTTAGAATAACAACATCCGCTTCTCTGGCAATATTTAGCGAATGTGAATATGGAAATATCAAGACATCTTTACCAGTATTATCAGTTAACATAGTAGTATTTGTTGTCAATACAACATTGTGATTTAATTCAAAAAGTCCTTTTGCTAAAAACAATATTGACGTTTCAGTTCCACCTAATGGTGACGTATAAAGAGTATCATGTGCAAATGGTTGACCATGATCAATAATACAAATATTCATTAAGAATTCTCCTTCATTGAACAACTAATTCCAACGCCCCAATTAATATTATCAATATTCACAATAGAAATATGACATGTATAATTTTGAAATATACTAAAAACTAAAACCAATACTGGGATTAATTTTAACTTTTGCAAAGTAGTTCACCATTTGTTTTTCTATATTTGTTTGGAAAGATTCATTTATCAATAGTTTACTTAAAGTAGTTTTATTATATAAACTGACAATACAACCAGCAATCAAATAATCAATGTAAGTAAAAACTGAATTGAAAGCTACTATTGATAATTTAATTAGTAATTGTAATGCTACTTTCTTTGGATTATCTTGGATTAAATGTAAATCATACATAATATTAAATATTTCTTGTGGGGCGGAAAAATCTGTGTTTATCTTTGGTTCAATTGTATTTCTCAGATTCTCAAATCCGATAAACGCATAATCGAGTGCGAGAGGTGGTAATTCTCCCATTAGAAAATGCTTCACATAGTATCTGGATATAACCTTCAATATTTGTCTATACGATTCTGGTATTATTTGTCCAAATATGTATTTGGAAAATAAATCATATATATATTCAGACATTGAATCTGTTAGTGTATCATTCTTTTTAATATCTATAGAATTTAATACTACTGAGGCTCGAATGAACATATAATAGATGTAGTCGGTGCAAAGATCGATATCGTCGCATTCGCCAGATTTAAAATCTATACCAGTATCCAAAATATCCAGAACAATCATTCCTAATTCATTATTCTTTAAAACTGCTGTACCAACAACACCGTTCTTTGAACTAGATAAATCTCTGCCAAAATAAATGATTTTATTATCCAATAATGATTTTAAATATTTTTTCTTGTAACTATCAGATATCTTGTCAACGTATATATTCAATTGATCGTACATGTTCGTATACAACGGAGATTTAAAATCCGTAATAACTATGAATGCCTTCTCCTGTTTATATACTGGAGTATCTTTATTCAAGTAAGATGAAAATAACTTTGGTTCACCAAACAAATTAACTATTTTTTGTTCATTCTTCATAAAAGAGTCACCTTTATTATATAATCTGTTTTCGGAGCGATAACACCATTTTGGAATTTGTCTTTCGTAAATTCAAAAAATGAATTAATATTATTAACCATATTAACAATCAAATAATAATATTGATTACCGTAATGATCTTGACAGAACTGTAATGGATTAATATTCCATTTTTCCATATTAAATATCACCGTATCCGAATTCAGTTTTAAAAAATCTATATAATTATAGTATTTATTTTCGAACAATGGTTTCGAAAATTCATTGACTAATATTTGTGTGTATTGATCCAAGGATCTATATTGATTCAATAAATTAGACGTCGTTGGCATTTAGTTTTCCATGAAATTAATATAGATATATAAGATCAAAAATCCCGAGAAAGGAGGTGATTATTATGCACTCGGCGATTATTATAACAGGTATTTGATTATAATTAAGAGGCGGATTATCGTATCTATTGATAATTCGTCTCTTAAGATATTGTTATTTATCTTAAATCAAATCAAAAAGAAGGAGACAACATGGACGACAGTAGTGTGATCCCTATAACAATTGAAATTATTATAGGAGGCATCTAATAATGACCAATGAAATAACAATTAATACCAGACCATTACATGAAATTTTACCTATAGTAAAAGGTCAGTGTGAATTGTTTATGGAAGATCCATCGTCTGTAATGGTTCCATTTTTAGCTGGAAAGCCAGGTGGTGGTAAAACGGAATCTATTAAAGAAGAGTTTAGTGATTTCGGTATATTTTCATTACATCTGGCGTATCATCCTATAGAGGAAATATCTGGTATTCCGTTGGTACAAAAAGTTTCGTATAATGGTAAAGAATATGACGGAACAAAATGGACTTTGCCTGATATCATTTCAGAAATATATAAAATGGCTAATGAACATGAAAAAGTATTATTGTTCATAGATGATTTTCATCTATGTAGCCCCGCATTAATGAATTATGGTTATCAGTTATTTACTGAAAAAAGAATTAGGAATTATGAGTTACCTAAAAATTCTACAATATTGTTAGCTGGTAATTATTCTACTAAAAGTGGGGCGAAAAATATTTCGTCAGGCATCACAAATCGTTGCAGCATATATTTCGTACATACGGATTACGACTATTGGAAAGAACACTTTGCTATTCCAAATGGTGTAAATTATAAAATATTGGGTTTTTTGGATAATACCCAATATAATCAGTACTTCCATGAAGACGAAACAATTAATAGACCTTGGGGATCGCCAAGATCTTGGACAAAATTCTCAAGGTTGATAAATGAACTCGAAAGTGCTATAGGCACTATAGATTCAAACACACTATTATATTTGGCTCAAGCACATTTGAGCATGGAAGCAGCTAGCAAGTTCGCTATAGAGTACAATATATTCAGCAAAATCGATACAAAACGCATTTTTGACACCGACGAAATCACATTAACAGATAACACATATGTATATGGTAAAGCTTGTCTAAATGAGTTCTATAATAGAATTAAAAATAAAGGTGACAAGCACTTTAAAACCATGGCCAAAATATTGGTCTTGATTGCCAAAGATAATTTCGAATTAACAATTTCTCTATTAAAGGACATCACAATAAACGAAAAGGTGTTCAAGAGAAAGAATTTATTCGAAACAATTATAAATCAAATACATATCATTGATAGCAATCTAAAAGATAGAATGCTATCGATTCTATCACGAATATGATTGACGATAAAGATAATAAATTTTTAATAGCAGTAGTATCAATAATTACAAATAAAAATACAGAATTATTCTCATCAATGTGGTATAGTATCGAAAATAAAAATCTCAATGATGAACGGGCTCCGGCATACGTTTATATATCACAAGATGGAAAAATACGTATGTCGTTTTATACAGAATTTTTAAATAATAAATTTAGTATCAAAAATATAAAATTCATAATTCTTCATGAATTAATGCATATATTATATATGCATTTATTCACACGAGAAGATGCGAATTTTGATCACGATATCGCTAACTTAGCGACTGATCATGTGATCAATGAAGCGCTAAAAAAAGATGAGAACTTCTTTGATATTGCATTCCCCGATAGTGCTTTCCTCATACCAGAATTAGTAGGACAAAATTTATCATGGGTAGAAGTATACGATTACCTCATGAAAAATTACATCAAAATTACAAAAGAGTGGGTAATTAATATCAAAAATAAAACTACCAATGAAATATTATCGGCTATTCGTGATGTCGTAGTTGACGCAGCCGCTATAAAAAATAAAAAACTTACAGAAGAAGAACTAAACAATATAAAAGTCAATATCATAAACACAATACAAAACAGCCCCTATCTACAAGACCTAATCAAGAATAGAGGTAATATTACCAATTCGGTATTTCAAATGTTCAAAGATTATATAACAGTTGAAATACCATGGGAAGTATTACTCGAAAAAGCAGTGTTAAAACAATTAGCACTTTCGCAACCTTCAGATGACAGAACCTGGAGAAATATTAATAAAAAAATATTATATCATAATTACATATTGCCAGGGAAAGATCAAGATGAAACTATCGATACAATACTATTTTGCATCGATACAAGTGGCAGTATGTCAAATAATGATATTAAAAAAGCTATAAATATCGTAGATCAATCATATCATAAAGAACATAAAATACGTCTAATTATGCATGATACGATTATTCAAAAGAATGTCATGTTATTAGATATAAATGATGTTTATAAAGTCATCGGAAGAGGTGGCACATCTCATCAACCAGTCTTTGACTGGATTGAAAATTATATAAAAGAAAACGACGATTTATCATTAATCGTCTTTATTACTGACTTCTATTCAGATGTAGAATCAATCTGGAATAGCTACAAATGGAAAGATGAAATTCCATATGTATTTATCGTAACAAAATCACATTCAAGTAATGTGAAGAGTTACGATCCAGATTATATAACAATAACATAAAAAATCCCACCTGAGTTATCAGGTGGGATTTATATTTTTCTTTCATTATGTTGAACCGCTACGCCAATTAACACCAACATCACTAGATGTTGGAATTAATTTTTTTAATGTTGATCCTAGTTGTATCTTTTTTTCAGCAACTATATCTTTTATAGATTTAATCGGCACACGTTTGGCCATAATATTTGATAATGAATTTGCATGATATGTAGAATCTTCTACAACAACTGATATCTTAAGAAAATCGTACATTATAATATCACCTCTACAAACTTCGCATAGCATGTTTAGACATAAGTCCAGCACTTATTGTAGATGATGAACCTATCGATTTAGCCGCTAATGGATTTTGTTGTGTAACTTGATGAAGAGGTTGTATAGGTTGTATAGGAAAATGATTTGTAACTGGCTCTTCATCAACAATTTTATTATCTATAGTTGTAACACCAGTATACTCATGATTGTCAAATTCGTAAATATTATCGCATAATTGATTTATAATCTCGCTTATCCGCATATTATTGCCTGCTATTTTGTATTGCTTTTTTAGCCATAAGGCCCGTGCCTATTGCAGCTGATGCACCTATTGCTCCAGCTGCTAATGGATTTTGCTGTATAAATTGACTAGTAGCTTGACCAAAATGCTGTGCAGCTGTAGCTATATGATTGGGTTGCATATTATTTAACACTTGTTGATGTATAGGAGGATGTTGTACAGGAGGATGTACAGGAGGAGGCTGTACAGGATGATTTAGAGTAATAGGAGGAGTTTGTTGTATAGGAGGATGAATTGGTTGATTAACAAGCGCATCATGATCCATCTCGTCAAATTCGTAAATATATTTTTTTGTATAAAATTTATCATATAATGATTGATTTATAATCTCACTCAACCACATAATAATATCCTACTGTCTATTTTGCATGGCACGTTTGGCCATAATACCAGCACCTATTGCACCTGCTGTACCTATCGCTCCAGCTGCTAATGGATTTTGCTGTACAAATTGACCGGTAGCTCGACCAAGATGTTCAATAGCAGAAGCAGCATGATTTTCATCTTGATTAAATGATGGCTGTGGAGCAGTAGGGGCTTGTAATTGAGGTTGAGGTTGTGGTAATACATTGTGTATTTTATCTAAATGAGATTGTGCTTGAGATGCAAGACGACGAAGAGCAGCATGATGTTCCCTTGCCGCTGCAGTTTCAGCATCTACTTGCATATTTGTATTTCCGATAACATGCCCGATAGTAGATTTTATACCACGACCGATACCTGCCAAAATACCACCCTCATCATCAAAATCATTTTCATTAATATAAGATTTTTTCTCTTTACTATATGTAAATCTAGAATTAATATGATTATTTAAAATGTCTATAAGTGATGACATAAAATTACCTCCTAAAATCTTAATTTATTTTTTACTACTTATGTTATATATCTAATAATTTATTCACCAGTTTCACTATCATCAGAACCATGTAGCATTTTATACAACTCATATGCACCAAGACCCAATAAACCAGTTCTATATGCAGTTTTATGTGAGTCCAAATGATCACTAATTTTATCTGTTCCTGCCTTTAAATTATTACCAAATTTATCTGAACCTGATTTTAGTTTGTCACCAAGTACAGTTGAACCTGATTTTAATTTATCGCCAAATTGATTTGTTTTTGTCTCTAGTTTATCACCAATTTTATATACTCCTGATTTTATTTTACCACCAAATACAGTTGATCCTGATTTTAATTTGTCGCCAAGTAGAGTTGATCCTGATTTTAGTTTATCACCGATTTTATATGATCCTGATTTTAATTTATCTCCGATTTTATTAATTATACCTTCTTCTATAACACACGCTGTATCAAAAATACTTTTTAATGCCATAATTAAATACCTTCCTTCCTTACTAATATGAATCACAAAAATTATGATTCATGATTAGGATTAATTATATTAGCTAATTTCTCACGTAAAGAATTTATGTATTCTCTAGCTTCATCAGTTGTAGCTCTCGATAATTTATCATGTAAAGACTGTGAGGTTTCATTATTGGTCAATTTCTCATGTAAAGAATTTATGTGTTCTGCAGTTTTATCAGCAGTATTCGATAATTTATTATGTAAAGCATATGCACCAGCACCAAGACTCAAACCTAATAATCCACTTCCAACTCCAGCTTTATATACATCTTTAGCTGGTACATAAGTTATTATTTTTCTATTTTCTTGTTTGGGAAGGTTACTATTTCTTGCAGATGATTCAACAATACAAGATATATTTAAAATATCTTTTGATCGTAATTTAGACCTAATCAATCAAATACTCCTTTTCGTTAAAAAACGTTGGAAGCAGTATATATGTTATACTGCTTCCAATTAATTATATGATATTGTTTTCCCATTCAGAATTATTAAACCAATCTTTAGCTTTACGTTGAAGATGATGTTTTAATAACGCAGTATTGCTACGACGAAGATCAGTTAATAATGAGTGACGTTTAACTCTGACAATGGGACGTTTTAATTTGGACATGTAGCGCAAATTGGCTAATCTAATTCTTTCTGTTAAACTTCTCATATATAATAAAAATTATGCGGTAAGTTCGTGACAAGTATTTGATATTACACTAGCGGAAAAGGATTTGATATTATTATAAGTATTAACAATACTGGTAGGATCAATAAAATCATCAATATTCTCTACAACATACCTCTTGATATCATCTAATCTACCTAATACGACATTTCTAGCATTGTCAAATAACTCATAATTCTCATGTAATAAATACAAAGTATCGTCATGGGTCATGATTGATTCAAAAAGTGTTCTTTCCATAATAATTTCTCCTTAATTGTGATTAATTTAGTGGGGCGAAAAATTTATGAGTATTTCCTCATCCAAAGATGAGGACTTTTCGGATAAACTCCTGAGAATGCGCTCCCATTCTCGTTTATTCATTAAAATCTATTCCTTAATTCAGATACTCTGCCTTTCATACCCTCAGCTGCATCTTACGCTTCACCTTCTGCTGATGCGCCTGACAGTTTGCTCCTCAATTCGGATATTCTGCCTTTCATACCCTCAGCTGCATCAGCCATCTTCTCTTTAGCAGACTGTGCGAGCTGGCTGACTTCCTCTGGATGAGACGCAGCATAACCAGCAGCGAGAATAGCACCAAGACCAGCGGCTATCTTACCACCGTGCTTCTTAAACAAATTCTTAACTTTGTCAAGCTTTTCACCTTCTGTAATGTACGTGTAACGCATGATTCTACCTCCAAAGATTTAATTTTTATTAGATTATGACTCATGATGAGTCGAAATTATGTTAGCTAACTTATCACGAAGAGAATTTATATGTTCGTCAGGATGCTCAATAGTATCGGCTATTTTATAACGTAGGGTTTCGAATATTCGCCAGGATTCTTAATAGCAGTGGCTATTTCGTGACGTAAAGATTTTGTATATTCATCATTATCATTATCATTAGCAGCACTATCTAGTTTGCCGCGTAGAGTATATCCACCAATACCACCAAGTCCCAATCCTAATAAAAATCCACCACCTGGCGAATGTTGTTATTTAAATGCATATTTCCCTTCATATAACGTTTTATATTTTCTTCTTGAACTAGAAAACATATTGTCTTCAATAGTACAAACTGTATTAAGAATATTCTCTAATAAAACACGTGATTTAACCATAATTAAACTTCCTTTTCATTTGTAGAAAGTATACTCATCCACCAAACGCATCTGAGTGTTCTGATTCTTAGTAATAGACATATTTTAGTCGATCTTACTGTATTTTAATTCGAATATAATTAATAAAAATTCACATAATTACGCTTCCTGGTGAGCGGCAAGCATACCAGCTAACTTATCACGAAGAGAATTTATGTGTTCACCTGCCTCATCAGCAGCATCACCTAACTTATCACGTAAAGCATACGCACCAGCAGCACCAGCAGCACCAATACCCAACAAATATTTACCTATACCACCAGGAGGATGATTAGGAGGACCACCTGATAATCCACCACCTCCACCACCAGGAGGATGATTAGGAGGACCACCTGATAATCCACCACCTCCACCACCAGGAGAATGATTAGTAGAGCCACCTGATGATACGGAACGAGCAGCACCAAGAGGATTAGAAGAACTACTTGATGATCCACCACCTCCACCACCAAGATGATTAGAAGTACCACCTAACGATCCACCACCAGTAGAAGATCGTTTAGGAGGTAGTATACGAGATGTACCTAAAGATTTATCTAATACTCCACTTGATCGTAATTCATCAAAAAATTTATTTGATAATGGTGATGGGGAATTTAGTGATGGTATTTGTGATGCTAAAAGTTTTGGTGGTGATTCAGCAGCAGCAGCTAAAAGTTTTTCTTCTCTTCTTTTCCTTATTCTCTCCTTTTTAACTCTAGTACCCTCTAATAAGGTATGTATAACAACAGGACCAAAATCCTCTAATAAGGTATGTTTTTTCGACATAATTAAGCTCCCCTGAACATTTCCTCATCCAAAAATAAGGACTTCGTGAAATATGTTCTCATTCTCGTTTATTTAGTTGTATTTTAATTATGAACATTTCCTCATCCAAAGATGAGGATTTCGTGGAGTAAATTCCTGAGAACGTGCTCATATTCTCGCGTTATCCATATTTACGCTTCATGATGTGCTGCAATTATATTAGCCAACTTATCACGCAGAGAATTTATATGTTCACCAGCTTCATCAGCAGCATCACTTAGCTTATTATGTAAAGCATATGCAGTATCATCTATCTTATCATGTAAAGCATACGCACCAGCAGCACCGGCAAGACCAACCAATCCAGGTACAGCTGATTTCTTTGCTACGTACTTTGCTCCTTTCTTCATAGTATAACCGGCATTCCATAAATCATCCTTCGCCATATTCTTTAATTCTTTACCAACATCACGAATACCACCATGCGCCATAGCTAATTTTAGAGTATCCTTTCTTGCTCCTAACTCTTTCTTAATTTTCCCCAATATAGTTTTAGGGGGAGGATTTATATGATGATCCCAATTAGCAGTTATAGCTTCCTCAATAACACTAGACGTATTGAAAATACTCTCTAATAAAACATGCTGTTTCTTAGCCATAATTAAATCTCCTTTTTATTGATTTTATGAACATCTCATCATCTAAAGATGAGAACTTCGCTGAATGAGAATTATTCTCGTTAATTTAATAATATAAAAATACAACAATCGGATGTAAATCGTCAATATAGTTTATGTATTTCTCATAAATTATTTTTGGTATTTTAAATACTATTTCAGAATTTGATTGAGATTCGATTGAGATTTTATTTTGAGATGGTAATTCTGACGAATAAAAAGTTTTAGTATTGGTTCTGATTTCATAGGATTTATAATTTGTATCAATATTATATTTGTCATATATAGAAAAATAGACATAATTGTTATCGGAATGAGTGGTAGTAGTGAGATATGATTTTTGGTATAAATAATTTTTGTGGGGCGAAATTTGTATGTCAATGTTCGTCAACGGATGATCAACCGCATCAAAATCGACAGTTATTTTCTCTATAAACGACCCACCGTATGTCGGATAAGAAACAAAAGTAAAATCGAAAACGAGGTACTTTAGTGACAAAGAATCAGATTGAGATAGATTCGTAAATGAATACGTAAGTTTATGAGATTGAGAATCGATATTGCCAAATAAACTAAATTTATTATTAATAATAATAGAAAAATTTCCATTATTATCTAAATATGTATCAAGATCTGTATAAGTTGAATTGTCAGATAGGCATACTTCTTTTATTTTACTTTTTTGTGGGGCGAAACTCACGCGTGCAGTATTTAAGTCTGGAACATTTAGGAAAATATCATCATTAATAGGTATAATATACGCTTCACGAACAGAATACGGATTGTCTACATGTGGAATATTCAGTGGTTTAATTTTAAATTCAGTTCTTGTATTGATCAGTTCTGTTTCATAAAGGTAATTTGAATGAAAAATATTTCCGATTCTACCATTAAACAAACCTTTGACATATTTATTTTCAATGTATTCTAATGGTGTTAATTTACCTGAAAATTTTCCACCACGAACATCGAAAGTATTTTGACTAAAGTAATAGATTAATTGTTGAGTATTATCTGACGGAACATTGTAAAAAATTATTTTTTCTATAATATTAGATTTAAAATTTATATTATTAATAAATTCGTCATAATCGTATATTTTGTATGTTATTTCGTTGGTTTGGTTATTTTGTAAGGATAGATATAGAAGTGGGGCGGAATTTAAAGATATTGGTATATTGGGGCGAAAAAATTCGCGGATTTCTTCGTCATAATTAGGCCGATCCTCCGCAGGTATAAAAATATATTGTGGCATCGGTATCATGTATTGAAAATTAATTTGTAGAGGATACGAACGCTGATTACTCGATTGTGTTTGAGCTACATATGATATCAATTTAACCATCGGTTGATTAGTTAAAGAGAAACATTTAATGACTTGCGCCGTATTCCTATCCAATCTAGTAAATACATTATATATATCATGATGTTCAAAATCTAAAATATCTTTATTTATTAATGACTCATCAATATCTATAAATGATACAAATTCTGGTAAATATATCCATTTCTCGAATGGTAATTTTGATAATAATTGAAATTCGAGATCTTTACATTGAAATTGAGATTCGCAGTTTATTGATATATCAAAAGTCAATAAAAAATGTTCTTCTTGGCAATATATTGTCAATTCTTTTGTTCTATTATAGATAACTGGAGTTCTATTAATATTGTTTAAGTTTATTCTTTGGATATTAGTAGGATGTAAATTGATGGGGCGCGAGTCAGATAAACTCACTATTGCGGCTGGAAATTCGTATTGAGTTTCATAATCAAGTTGGAAAGACCGATTACCAAGATTAAATGAATATCTCTTTATTGTGTTTGGTTCATATATAAAATTATCAAACAAATATATCAATGATCGAAGCATATCGGAATATAGATTATGAATGCGCATCACCTGTACCTACAAATCAAATATCTATAAATTTTCAGAATTATCATGACGATACGAAAGTACACATAACAGTTTTATCTGAATCCAATATTAAAGTACCATCTTCGCTACAAACATTATTCCAACCCAGAAATACTGAATTATTATCCGAAATCGGTTGTAATTTTATAAATGAGTTCCTATAAAACAAATGGGAACATGATTGACCACAATTAATTCCAGCTGGAATAGATAATACTAAACCATTACCTGCCCCCATTTTTAAAATAGTAAGAGTGAACTTATCAGATATATTATTATTACCAACAGATTTTAAAGGAACCCATCTTTCATAAATTTCTAATTTATTTGTTGTAGTATTTAAATACATATCGCCTGGCTCTAATGTTAAATCTGATGGAAGATTTTGAAATTGACCTAAATAACGATTTGGTTGCTGAATCCAATTTGATCCATTATACATATACAAATGATTATCTGTAGTATTGAAATATGAATTACCAGATTTTATTGATTCAGTAGGCTCAGATGAACTCTGCCCCAAATAAATATACTCTTCTATAGTTGGTCTAATTTTATAAGTCTTACCATTTATAACTATCTTATCATTATCATTATACAAACTAATAGTACTATAATTAGAATCAACTGTAAATACACCTAATACTATTAAATTATTTATATCATTTATTGAATCTGGTAATTGAGTCAAACCATCTAAAGATAAATGTAATAATTGGAATGTTGGGGTATTATTTATACCAATATATGCTACTAATACTAAAGATCCATGGTAATCATATGTATTTATATTATCTAATTCTAAAGTAATTGTATTCGGCTGTATTATTAGGTATTTATTAATTGTTAATTTACCTGGTAATATTCTAAAACTAGCAGTATTGTTTATTATAGTGGGGCGAAATTTTATCGTCATCCCAGCTGTAATTAAACTATATTTATGATCACATCCATTATACACAAATGTATCAAATATATTATTAATTCTATTTGTAGATAAAGGAATATTATTAAATAAATAATTATAATAATATGGATATTCATACATTTGAATATTAGAAGAAGTAAACTTAGTTGACATGTTTGTCACCTCACATTCATAAAAATAATAATCTCCGGATCTTAATTTTTCTTTATAAATAAGATCCGGAGATTTATGTTAATTTAAGTTATTATGGAATATTACCAGATTGGCATGCAGAATGAAGAGCTAAAGTTCGCGATAATGTTGCTGCTAGTGTAGATCGTGTTTCACTACTAAATAATAATTTATCGATATAACTGCTATCACTAATCGATGAAAAATTGCCATTACCGCCACCAGAGAAATATCCAGCTAACATCGAATTACATGTAGCTTGACCAGCTACATTTTGTGATAATACTGTTGATAATGTAGCGCGTGATTCAGTACTAAAGAATAATTTATCAATAAAACTTTTAAAAATTATTGTGCTATTACCATCATAATAAAATCCACCAGCGAAATATGCAATTAATGATGAATTACACGCCGAATGTAATACTACAGATTGTGATAATACTGATGATAATGTTGCTCGTGATTCATCCATAAAATATAGTCTATCAATAAAACTATATAGAGCCAAACCATTATATCCACCAGTGAAATATCCAGATACTATCGAGTCACATGAAGCCGTATACATTACATATTGTGATATCGATATCCCTAATGTAGATCGTGATTCCGTACTGAATATTAATCTATCGATAAAAGATTGATAACCACCAGTATCACCATCATAATTACTCCCACCACCAAAATATCCAGCTGTCGATGAATTACATGCAGATTGACCACGTACAGATAGTGATAATGTTGCGGTTAATGTAGATCGTGATTCATTACTGAATAATAATTTATCAATGAAATTTTGATGCCAAGGTATAGTACCATTATAAGCACCACCAGCAAAATATCCAGCTATTGATGAATTACATGCAGATTGACCCCATATAGTTCGTGATAATGTTGATGATAGTGTAGATCGTGATTCATTACTGAATAACAATTTATCGATATGAGAAAATATAACTTGAGCAGTGTGCGCATCAGTCCAATAACCACCACCAGCGAAATATCCAGCACTAGGATCAACATTAAATGTAGCTGTTACACTCTTATTCGAACTCATTGTAACTGTAACAGTAGAACTAGAACCAGTAGCATCTCCAGACCACCCATCAAATAATGAGGTTGAATCTGGTGTAGCTGTTAACGTTACACTTGTACCAGATACAAATTGATACGAACATGTAGATCCGCAATTGATACCGCTTGGAGATGATGCAATGGTACCTGTGCCTGTTCCTGATTTTGTTACTGTAAGTGTATATAATGGAGTAAATGTAGCTGTTACACTCTTATTCGAACTCATTGTAACTGTAACAGTAGAACTAGAACCAGTAGCATCTCCTGACCATCCACTAAATACAGATGATGTATCTGGTGTAGCTGTTAACGTTACACTTGTACCAGATGCAAATTGATACGAACATGTAGATCCGCAATTGATACCTGATGGAGATGATGTGACAGTACCTGATCCTGTTCCTGATTTTGTTACTGTAAGAGTATATAATGAAGTAAATGTAGCATACACACTCTTATTCGAATTCATTGTAACTGTAGTGGTAGTATTGGTACCAGTAGCATCACCAGACCATCCACCAAATGATGATGATGAATCTGGCGTAGCTGTTAATGTTACATTAGTACCAGATACAAATTGATACGAACATGTACTGCCACAATTAATACCAGCTGGAGATGATGAAACTGTTCCTGTACCTGATCCTGATTTTGTTACTGTGAGAGTATATAATGAATTAAATGTAGCTATCACGCTCTTATTCGAATTCATTGTAATTGTAACTGTAGTATTGGTACCAGTAGCATCACCAGACCATCCACTAAATACTGAACCCGTATCTGATGTAGCTGTTAATGTTACATTTGTACCAGACGCAAATTGATACGAACATGTAGATCCACAATTGATACCACTTGGAGATGATGTAACCGTACCTGTACCTGTTCCTGATTTTGTTACTGTAAGCGTATATAATAGAGTGAATGTAGCTGTTACATTCTTATTCGAATTCATTGTAATTGTAACTGTAGAATTAGTACCAGTAGCATCACCAGACCATCCACTAAATGATGATGTTGCATCTGGTGTAGCTGTTAATGTTACACTAGTACCAGATGCAAATTGATACGAACATACAGATCCACAATTGATACCACTTGGAGATGATGTAACCGTACCTGATCCTGTTCCTGATTTCGTTACTGTAAGAGTATATACTAAACTAAATGTAGCTGTTACATTCTTATTCGAATTCATTGTAACTGTGGTAGTAGAACTAGTACCAGTAACATCACCAGACCATCCACCAAAGGATGATGTCGCATCTGGTGTAGCAGTTAATGTTACACTTGTACCAGATGCAAATTGATACGAACATGTAGTACCACAATTGATGCCAGCTGGAGATGATATAACTGTACCTGATCCTGTTCCTGATTTCGTTACTGTAAGAGTATATACTGAACTAAATGTGGCTGTTACATTCTTATTCGAATCCATTACAATTGTGGCTGTGGGACTAGAATCAACAACATCACCAGACCATCCACTAAATAAGGATGATGAAGATGGTGTAGCAGTTAATGTTACAATAGTACTAGCTATGAATTGATACGAACACGTAGATCCACAATTGATACCAGCTGGAGATGATGTAACTGTACCTGATCCTGTTCCTGACTTTGTTATCGTAAGACCATAATGAACCAAATCAAAATTCGCATATATTGTCTTATCTGAATCCATGGTAAGAATGATTGTAGAATTAGAACTAGTAACATCGCCAGACCACCCATCAAAAGATGATGTAGATTCTGGTGTAGCTGTTAATGTTATATTAATACCAGCTACAAATTGATATGTACACATTTCACCACAATTAATACCAGCTGGAGATGATGTGACTGTTCCTGTACCAGTTCCTTGTTTTACTACTGTAAGAGTATATAATGTTATACCACTATTGTAATTATTATTCGATTCAAATATGTCTTCTACAGGAGACCATCCATTATATACAAATAAATCCTTCTGATTTAAATCAAAATATAAATCACCATCTGTTAATAAACATCTATTACAATCCGGTTCTGAATCCGAACCCCCTAAATAATGCTGACATCCAATTGTATCTGCTATTGGATTAATTGTATAGGCATTATTATCTATTGAAATAATATTACCATCATATGCAGTTATATCATATGGGGATTGATTATTAAATTTAAATACACCTAGTATCAAATTGTCTCTATTAGGAGACCATGCATCTGGTAACTGATCTAACCCATCTTCAGTTACGTATAATAATTTAAAAATAGGACGATTCTGCTGTAATGATTCGATATATTTATATGATACTACAATTACTAAATATCCTGACGGATCATAAGGCGAAACGTCTAACTCCAAAGTAGTAGCTGTTGGAAATATATGTAGAGTTGTATCTACAATACATTTACCAGGAGAAACTGTAAAAGAAGCAATTTTATTATTAATAAGTTTATTGTTATTATTAATAGTTATATCTAGACCGCTTATTTTTACATTAGATCCGAAAACCTGTAGGATATTATTAACTTGTCTTGATAAGTATACTCGTGAATCTTGTACACCCATATCGAATAACGATTGTGAATATGGGGATATAAATGTTTTTGAATCCATTGGTTGATAAACATAACTTGCCAATGTAATATACCTCCTTTTTCGTAAAAAATCTCCGGAAAAATCCGGAGATTTAAAATTACAAAATACAACCAGACTGACACGCAGACTGTGATCTTACTGGTTTCGATAATGTTACTAATAATGCAGATCGCGTATCATCATCAAATGATAATTTATCAATAAAATCATAATTATAAAACCAATAACTCCCACCAGCAAAATATCCAGCTAATGACGAATTACATGCAGATTGACAATATACATATTGTGACAATGTTGCTGTTAATGTAGAATGTGTTTCATCACTGAATGATAATTTATCAATGAAATTTTGAATATTAACATAACCTCCACCAGCGAAATATCCAGATGATGATGAATTACATGCCGATTGACTATGTACAAATTGTGATAATGTTGTTTTTAGAGTTGTTCGTGATTCATTATCGAATATCAATTTATCTATAAAATTTTGTCTATAATCATCAGCATTATCACCAGTAAAATATCCAGCTGATGTCGAATTACATGCAGATTGATCATATATTGGGTATGATAGTGTTGTTGTTAGTGTGGTTCGCGATTCATCATTAAATAATAATTTATCAATATAATCATAATAAATACGACCATCATATCCACCAGCGAAATATCCAGATAATGTTGAATTACATGCCGATTGACCATGTATAGATTGTGATAATGTTTCTGTTAATGTAGTTAGTGATTCATCATTAAATAATAATTTATCGATATGACTATGATATAAAACACCATCAGTATTTAACGTATCTCCGCCAGCAAAATATCCAGATAATGATGAATTACATGCAGATTGTGATCGTATTGATCGTGATAGTGTTGATGATAATGTAGATCGTGATTCATAATTAAATAATAATTTATCGATAAAATCTTGATCATCACAATTCTCACTATATCCACCAGCAAAATATCCAGCTGAATTTGATTGTGATGATACTTGAGAGTTATTAATTATGATTCTTTTATTTTTAAAATCTATTGTAATTATGGGGTTAAAATCGGTATCATTAGAACATCCATTAAATACAAATACATCTGAATCTGTTAGTTGGTAAATATGATTTTCAGACATGATAAATGATCTCCTTTTTTATTTTTTTCAATTATATGATGAGAAAGAAACGCTGCCCACTAAAATAAATAATATCAATATTTTTCAATTAAAACATATCTTATATCTGCTTTAATGACAGATGGTGGATAACTAGAAGAAATACTATCATCATTGGATACATCTAATGATATCGATTTTAATTCATTATTATATAAAAACATATTTGAATGAATGATACTTGTTGAGTCGATTGTCAATTTAATATTAACATTCGAATTCAAATAAATATATTGAATATTATTCGATAAATTATAAATTGATGTTGTATCGGATATAGGGATTGATAATATTGAAGATTTGTAATTTTCTATAGTATTAGTATTTATATCGTTATTGAATTCTATGTTTGTTGATAATACTGTTTGGGGGTAAATTGCTGTGTATAGATTATCGTAGTAATCGTTTATTGATATATTGTTATTTGGTGGGGCGGAATTTTCATTTGTCAAAGATATTTGTGTTTTTTGTGTTAGTTTTATCATTAATATTGTATAATAACCTCCTGTATTCATTTTGGTTAAAAAGAGATCACTTTTTATAAAAAATAAGCGATCCTTTACTTCTTAGAAGGAATATCTGTATATAAAAAATTATTTAATGACAATTTAATATGATACGATAGGGTATATAATTTATAATGGGGCGAGATCATAATATCTAAAACTTAAGTCAGAATGTGTAAGTTATAGTGAAACCAATCAGTCATGACATGTCTAACATAGCCTAAAAATAATTTTGTTGGTTGGGGTAGGTGGAGAAATTAATTTGTTAGTTTTATTTATTTGGTGGGGCAAAATTTTTTGTCACACTCGATATTCAAATTCGACATTCGAATTCGATATTCAAATTCGACATCCATATTCGATATTCGAATTCGATAACCAAGTCCAAAATCACATTCGATATCCGCATTCGATATTCGAATTCGATATCCGCATTCGTCATTCATATTCGACATTCGAATTCGATAATAAATATCTGAAAGGCGACATCCGCATTCGATATTCGACATCCACATTCGATATCTGAAAGGCGACATCCTCATTCGATATTCGATATACATATTCGAATACATATTTGATGTCAATATTCGACATTCGATGTCTGAAAATCTACATTCCAGAAACACAAGTAAAAAATGCCCGACACCAATAGCTGATGTCGGGCATTTTTATATCTAGATTCGGTCTTCAATCAAAATTCAAAATCAGTCGCGATTTTAACAAACAAATTTGGCCCTATCAAAATGAGGGGAGTGAGAGTGTGACGAGGGCGCGCGCGGCGCGTAACTCCCCCTTCTTTCTTGGCCTTTGTGTAGGTTATCCGATTCAGAATTAAAGGGAATTATTACTCCAGATAGTGAGTGACTTATCTTTAAATAAAAATGAAATGAAATATGTAAAGATTGAAGAATGAGATTTAAAATAAACCAACTGAACTAAATAAAAAGATTGAAGAATGAGATTTAAAATTAACCAAATGAACTAAAATAAGATAAAGAATGAGATTTAAAATTAACCAAATGAACTAAAATAAGATAAAGAATGAGATTTAAAATAAACAACCAAATGAAATTTATTGGGACATATGTCCCACATTTGTCCCAAAAAATGCTGGGCGGCCCGGGGGCCCCCGGCCCTATATAATGTGTTGGGTGGTCCCCCGCCCAACACCCAAATATATTGGATGGAACATCCAATATCACCTTGTCCCAAAAAAAAAAATTCGCCCCCGCATCAATATCTACAATTATTCGTATTCGTATTCGAATTCGTATTTCTACAGATTTTCATTATCATGTAGATTCTCATGTACTATTACTATTTATATTTATCATAGTTTTTTTTACTTTATATATATTTTTATTTTGTCAGATTTAAATCTGACTTTCGTATTCATATACGTATTCTATGATACGTATTGTATTTAATTATTTGTATTAATATTCATAATATTTTTAGGATATAAATTTATATTATATTTCAATATATCATTAAATCAACTTATTATTAGAGATCCGTTTTCTATCTAGAAAACGGATCTCTATCTATTTTTTTCGGCTCAAGACACGATGTACTTCTGACTGAGAATTTAGGTATGTTAGACGAATAAAAATCACCCAAAAACACATGAGACAACTCGATAGGCTAAAATCGAACGAAAAGATTGACAAATATCAATGAGATTTATCTGAATAATTTATCGTTACATTCACATTCATTTGTCAATCGAACACAATTGTAACTGTAGAATATGTCTCTAATTATTCAGATAAATCATTTAATTTATTTAATATTCGACGGAAATCATATAGATATTAGAGTGCGGAAGATTTTATTTGAAGGAGTCGAACATGACGATAATTAAAACATTTAAATATCGAATTTACCCTACCAAAAAACAGATACGCATAATGAACCATTGGCTCGATGAATGCCGATGGTTGTACAATCATTTTCTTGAGGAACGCATCAACACATACAAAGAATCAGGAATATCTCTTGATTTTAATGGTCAGGCAATTGCTCTTCCTGATCTCAAGAAAGAACGTCATACGCTTACTAATGTCTACGGTCAAGTGTTAATAAACGTAGCTAAACGTGTCGATATATCGTTTAAAAATTTCTTTCGTAGAGTTAAGGAAGCCAAAGAGAAACCTGGATTTCCTCGTTTTCGTGGTAAGGGTAGATACAATAGTTTCACCTTTACACAACGCGGATTCAAACTTACTAATGATAAGAAATTGCGTCTCTCAAAGATAGGCGATATCAAAATCGTGTTACACATGCCAATCGAAGGCAAAATTAAAACATGTACAATCAAACGATCATCTACTGACAAATGGTATGTCTCATTTATATGTGAATGTGATAAACCTATTCCTCTACCAGCAAAAAATAATGCCGTAGGTGTGGATGTTGGATTAGACTCATTTGTAACTATCTCAACTGGTGAATACGTCGATAATCCAAGATTCTTTCGTCAGGATGAGAAAGCTTTAGCTAAAGCTCAACGAAAGTTGTCTAAAGCTAACAAAGGAACACCTGAACGAGCAAAACGGCGTAAGGTAGTTGCTAGAATACATGAACGTATTACATTTAGACGACAAAACTTTTGTCATCAAGTTTCTCGAAATTTGATCGACGATTTTGATACGATAGTAATTGAAGATATAAATGTTAGAAAGATGATACAAAATTCTCACATTGCAAAATCGATACAGGATGCGGCGTGGTCGGAACTCTTTCGTCAACTTACGTACAAGGCAGAATGGGCTGGTCGTAAGTTGGTGATTGTTGATCCGGCTTATACGTCTCAAACTTGTTCGAAATGTGGATACAGGCAGGAGATGCCGCTGAATAAAAGGATATATTGTTGCCCGAATTGCGGTCAACAGATAGATCGAGATCATAATGCGGCTATAAATATCCTGAGATTAGGGTTGTGTTCACAAACTCATTCCGATTATCATTTTCAGGACGCGATTGCATCATAAATGAATAAACGAGAATGGGAGCACATTCTCAGGAGTTTACTCCGCGAAGTCCTCATCTTTGGATGAGGAAATGCTCATCTATCTATAATTTTCGGCTCAAGACACGATGTACTTCTGACTGAGAATTTAGGTATGTTAGACGAATAAAAATCACTCCGAAACACATGAGACAACTCGATAGACTAAAATCGAACGAAAAGATTGACAAATATCAATGAGATTTATCTGAATAATTTGTTATTATATTCACATTCATTTATCAATCGAATACGATTGTAACTGTAGAATATACCTTTAATTGTTCATGATAATTCATTTAATTTATTTAGTATTCGACGAAAATAATATAGATATTAAAGTTAGAGTGCAGAAAATTTTATTTGGCGAAAAAATTTATTTGAAGGAGTCAAATATGATGATAATTAAAACATTAGTTTACTCCGCGAAGTCCTCATCTTTGGATGAGGAAATGCTCATAAAATACACTCGACAATTCGATAAGCTATGAAGACATATGGATAAATGATTTATCATTATATCAGATTATTTTGTCTTTTAAATTCGGATTTATTGAGTTTCTTTTCATATAATTTATTATAGATATAAAGTCATGACATAGGTAAATACTCACAAAAATTACCTATTATTACACTCAAATAAACCAAATAATGGAGGTAATGTGAAACGAGACTGTTTTTTTGAATTGATCAAAGAGTCGCAATCGAGATGCGTATCATTATTACAAAACAAATCAGATGAATACAATAAACAGAATGACAATATATTCGACTCGCTGAAAATCATGCAAAACATAGGTGGAAAATCATCAATTACAACCACAATATGGGATTGTGGTTTATGTAAGCAACTCGCTGCACTAAAATTAATACTTGATAAAATAGACACTGGAATTTTGCCCCCACTAAAAATAATACATGAAAGACTAGATGACATCCACAATTATCTATATTTGCTTGAAGCGGCGATTACCGAAATGAAAGCGCCCAAAAAATAAAAAGGAGAAAAACATGATTAAGAAAATTATTACAGGTGCATTAATTTGCGGGACATTATTCGGGTGTAATAATTACACACAAGATTACATCATCACAGCAACAGACACGATAAATCTAACAAATAAAATAAATTTATCATATCCAGACGTAGTAAATACGATTGAAAATAATAAAAATAAATTCACCGATGAAGAATACGCTAAATTGACTGATATTAAGAAAAATATTGATGATCTAGCTAATAGATTTTACATCTTGACAGGATTACAACTATTCACTCCTGATGGCAGAATCATCGAAAGGATTTCAATTCAGCAGTTGAATGTATTAACACAAGATGAAAAATTATACGGATTATATGTTACTGCAAAGCAGTTATATATCGACGCAAAAGAGATTATCAGTCCTAAAATTGATACATTCAATGTGTCTGATAGAATATTGCTTAAAGTATTCGATCAAGAATCATTACAATTGGATGCAAATTTAGTCAAATTGGTAAGTACTAAAAATCAAATGTTTGATCAGCAGCAGACTGCTCAAATGATTGCAGATGCTGTTAAAATTACCGCGACAGCGATACAGATTGTTTCAATTTATGCAAATAAATAGTTAATTTTTCAATCAGCCTTATGTTACTATCATGGTAGTGCGTAGGGCTGATTTTTTATTGCATGTGTTCGAATTTGTTTTTTCATGTGTTTTATATAGATATATAATAGTATCAAATTATTATATAAAGGAGGTGAATATTCATGGATGAACAGGCATTTTTAGCCGGCTTTGATGCCGGCTTAGAGGGGAGGAAAGAATGCGAAATTCAACTACCTCCCCTCTCTCCCCTCTCTCCCCCTGTGAAAGAGAATGGTGGGAGGGATTTTACACTGCGTTGTGGTACAAATACAACGCAGAGTAACTCCTCCCCTCCCTCCGCAACTGGCCGCAAGGCCAGTTATTTTCTTTGAGATATTTTTATTATTTTTCATAAATAAGATCAACATGAAAGTGAAAATTGGTGGTGTTCAAATTTGTTTTTTCATGTGTTTTATATAGATATATGATAGTATCAATTCATCTTATTGTTATGAAAGGAGGTGATTAACATGGATGAATTCGATATCGAATCCCTCCGCCGGCAAGCAAACCTTGCCGGCTTCAATGAGGGGCAGGGATATTTCGACGAGGGCCAGTATGACCCTCGTTTCCAGGAAGACTGGAACGAAGGGTTTGATGACGCCCGTCGAATTAAGGAGGTCAGCTACTACTGGCCTTGATCCCCGTATCTCATAACTGGCCGCAAGGCCAGTTATTTTCTTTGAGATAATTTTATTTTTTCACAAATGATATCAATATAAACACGAAAATAAAAATTGATGATGTACTGTATTTGTTTTTCATGTAGTTTATATAGATATATATATTAATGATATTAAATTATTGTTAAAGGAGGTTTATTTTATGTATCTAAGAGAAAAGGAAGGGTTTCATCCCTTCGGGGATGAAGCAGCTTCGCTGAATGTATTCAGCGAAGACGACATCAAGCTATTTAAAAAGCTGGCGTACAACGCCGGCTTTGATGCAGGGTATCACGGCATCGAAACCGCGTACGACCCAGACTTCAAAGAAGACTGGGAACGCGGGTTTAGAGCAGGAGAGGCTGCCGCTATGGCGGAATAACCTCTCCTACAGCTGGTCGAAAGACCAGTTTTATTTTTTGATACATTATTAATATTCATATTTTTTCACAAAGGAAAGTAACATGAGTGTAAAAATAAAAATTGGCAATATTCCATATATTATTGAAGTTATCGATGATAAAATCAGTTATGATGATGATAAAGAGAAAAATACAAAATTGTCAGCTTCTATTAATTATCTAAGACAGCGTATTAAAGTATATGAACCATCTCCAGAACACAAACTACGTGCAATGTTATTTGATATTATATGCGTAATAATTATTGAATACTCTATACGTGAATTAATGCGCGACGATGGAACATTTGTTACTAGTGCAATTGATAAACTCTCTCTAGGACTATCGGAAGTTCTAGAAAGTGTTGGTATAACAGAATTAAAACCTAAAAATAAATGGTTTAATATTTTCAAATTCAAAAAGAAACATAATAATGACATAAAAATAAAGATCAGAGGAAAATCATACACCATCGAAATGATCGATGATCAGAATGAGTTTAATCACCGCCTTAATAAAGAAATTACAAACTTAATGTTTGGTGCGATTGCTCCTTCAAAACAATCAATCATAATTTTAAATACATTACCACCAGAACGTAAACTTCGTACAACTCTCCATGAGATTTTACACGGGATCATTACAGAATATGATATACATGAACTAATAGATACTAACGGTGTTCATATGGAATTTGCAATAGATCAACTTGCTTTAGGAATGGCAGAGGTCTTAGAAAATATTGATATAACTAAAATTTAATATGTTTTTTGAAATGTTCATAAATTAGATCACAAAGGAGACAAATATGAACACGAAAGTAAAGATTGGTGGTGCTCAGTATACAATTGAAATAGTCGATGATAAAAATAAAGTTTGTCTTAATAACAATAACAAGAATAATACAAATTTATTAGGTGATATCAGTTATTCAAAACAATGTATTCGGGTCTTGAAGTTACCTCCAGAACGAGAATTACGTCTGATAATATTTGAGATTTTAAAATGTATCATTCATGAATATAACATAAGAGAATTAATTGATGACAATGGAAATCATCTTACGATCGCAATAGACCAACTTTCTATAGGTTTGGGTGAAGCGCTAGAAAGTGTTGGTGTAACTAAAATTGCCGAATAATATCAAATATCTAATCGAAAAATCAGATACTCATGAAAGGAGATTAAAATGAGTGTAAAAGTAAAAATCGCTGGCATACCATACACCATTGAAATATTTGATAACGAAAATAAGTGCTGTTGCAATTTAGTAGAACGTAGCTATTTAAATCAACTAATTAGAGTATTAAAATCATCTCCAGAACGTGAACTACGAATGACACTGTATAATATTTTATACATTATTGTTATTGAATATAATATACGTGAATTGATGGATGATAATGAAGACCCCCTTCAGATACCAATAAAACAACTCGCTCTGGGACTGGCAGAAGTCCTGGAGAGTATAGGTATAACAAAAATAGTATAAATTACTATCAGTTATAAAATTATAAACAAGGAAACTAATATGAACACGAAAGTAAAAATTGGTGGCATACCATATATAATCAAAATAGTTGAGGATAGAAATAAAATCTGTCATAATGATAAGGAAGAAATCAATCAAAATTTATCAGGTGAAATTGACTATTCAAAACAATCGATCAGGATTTTAAAAACATCTCCAGAACATGAACTGCGATCAATATTACATATAATTATATATAGTATCATCACCGAATATGGTATACGGGAGTTAATCGATGATAATGAAAATTGTCTTAAATCAGTAATAAATCAGCTTGCTTTAGGACTAGCTGAAGTTCTGGAGAGTATCGGCATAACGAAGATTGCAGAATAATCATCGAAAGGAAATTAAGATGAGTACTAAAATAAAGATTGGTGGTGTACCATATGTCATCGATAGAGTTGAAGATAGAAACAAAATCTGTCACAATGATAATAAAGAAATCAACCCAGATTTATTAGGACAAATTAGTCATTCAAAACAATCAATTAGAATCTTAAAATCATCTCCAGAACGAGAATTACGTATAACATTACACGAAATTCTACATGGTGTTGTCGATGAATATTACATTCGAGAATTAACGGATACTGATGGAGACCATATTGAATTTGCAATTATTCAGCTCGCTCTAGGATTGGCTGAAGCCCTGGAAAGTGTTGGAATAACAAAGATTGTAGATTAGCATCAAGTAGCTGGTCGAAAGGCCAGTTATATTTTTGAAAGGAGTTGAATATGGGATCAAGAATAATGTTTAATATACCGTTTAAAATTGAGACATTTGATGATAATGATAAAAAATCGGATCAACAAGATCAATCAATCAAAATTGTAAAATTACAGCCGAAATATAATTTACATTTAATAAACATATACAACATGATTGATGAGTATAATACAATACAGTGGAATTAATGAATCAGGAGAAAAATAATGTCAAATATAAAAAAGGATATTAAATTCGCTAAAGATTTGACTAACTATACTATCACAATATCATTTTGGATTGATAGACAACAAACTTATGATGTGGAAGTGAAAGCATGGTTTAGTGAAGGAATGAAATTATGGCACTGGAATATTTATGCTCACATCTACGAAAATCATCCGTTGTTTAATAAACCGGAAATTTTAAAAGATGAGTGGCCTATCGATTGTGATTTATCATATTCGTATTTAATTACAACAACACCAGTGCTTGGTGTCATTCATAATTGGGAGAGAGTACATAATGTATATAAATTCGGTAGTGATTATGATAACTATGCTATTTCTAAGAACAATATATCACCGTTTGAGAAAATACCTGATTATGTCAAACATGATGCTATTAAATTGTCAAATTGGTTAAAACAAGATTTTAAGAAATAAAAAGGTATAGTTAATTATGTATTATCATTATTTCACAATCATCGCAGATTCATTTCGTGGTATATTTGAATTATCATTAGTTTTAAATAAAGATGATAATGTAAATTTCAGATATTCATTATATCAAGTATACGAAAATGATAATATGGTAGGATTGAAATCGTTAAACGAGAATCCGAAGAATAAATCTGTATTTGATAATATTGATAAGAAATTATTGATTTCGAATGAGATTGATTATAATGAAGTTACAGATTTATTATTAAATTTAGATAATATTGGATTACAACAACAATATCATCAAATACCGTTACCGCGATTGAAAATATGTTTGACGAATAAACAATTGATACAATTTAAGGGATTTTTGAGACAATATATTGATTATTATGATATTATGAAATCAGAATTGATTAAAAATAAAGATGATAATAATAAAAAGAATAATGAGAAAAATATTATTAATGATAAATATATAAATGATAATAATGTTGTTAATGATGAGAATGAGAATGTAATTGATAATTTAATAGATGAAAATAATAATGACAATAATGAAAATTCGCCCCATTTAATAAATAATAACGATATCATTTTAAAAGATATCATTAAGTTGTCACCTAATAATTTTACAAATTTATTTATCACTAAATTAATAAATTTAGAGTATGAAAATAGATTTAATGGAAAGAGTATTGATGAGATTATTGATAGTAAAAATAATGATATATTAATACCTGGATTTATTAGTGATAATCATATTTTGAAAAATGGGTTGATTTATGAATTGGGGCAGAATTTATTGTCATTTAATTATTCAAATGAAGAATATATATCGAAATTGAAATTGGTTTGTAAAGAATTATTGTATATAATTAATAATAAAAATTCATTATTTAATGATAATAATAATGACAATTTGAATTATTTGGTTATCATTTTAAAATGTCTGAATTTATTAATATTTATTTATACATTTAAGAAATTAGAAAATGACGGGAAAGTTAATATTAAAGGTCTTGTTAGTGGGGCGAAATTTTTAAGATCCCCAGGCGAAGCTATTAATAACCTCGTCAACAAAACACTCAACTACATGAAAATCGATATTAAATTTGTTGAATCCAAAACCAAATACGCATCAAATAATTTGCCAATGAATGAGAATGTGTTTAATGCGATTCAGCAATATAAATATTTGATAGATATAGATAAAGAAACATTTATTAGTCATATATTAAATTTGGATTATCCTCAAAGTAAACATCAGATGTTAAAGGATTATTATGTAGATAAACCATCTGTAATAAATATTGAAGATTTCATTTCTAATAATGAACAGGATAATACGTATTTGTCATATTCTTTAATAGATACGGCAAATACGGAATTTCATAATAACAAAGTCATATCTAAATATTATTACCAAACATTGAAATTAATGAATTTGCCCCACCTAATCATCAATGATCAAAATCAATTATTAAAAAATTTCAACCCAATAATCTTAAAATACCACTCTATTATCACGGAAAACATCTTCAAAGATCTATCAATGGAAAATTTCCATGATAATTATATATCAACATTATATTTAATTGACAATTTTATTAGATCATACATATCACATGAATTATTGACTGGTAAAATCACAATGTTTATATTATATAAAATATTAATACCTTATATTTATGATTTTTTCGGCCAAAAATATGTAATTGATTATTATCATTAATATTTCGTTTTCATGTGAAGTTATATAGATATCAATAGTCAATATTTTAATTTTATATTCTAATCTAAAAGGAGATTTTGATTATGTTTGATGATTACATTACACGTGAAATTGGCAACAAGTACATTAATGCTAATCTGGTCAAAAAAGTAATAAAACCGAAAATCGGACTTTTCGGAATTTTTGGTAATGATATGAATAAACAATTCAACGAAGAACAAGTAATCGGCGAATTGACAATTAACATTGTAGCTGATTACGAATCAGTTGAAGAGTTGTATCATGAAATAGCATGTGTTATTCAAAAGTGGTGTGCTAGTCATGGTAGAACAAATAATAACGATAACGAGCAACAATTAATTGAAGAATCAAAATTATAAATTTTATTAAAAATCGCCGGTTTATCTAAATCGGCGATTTATTATTTTTTGTATGAAAATGACAATATGTTTATATATTTATATAGGAAAAAGAATCATAGTGTCTAAAATTTAAATCATAATATATAAATCATAGTAAAATTGATTAATCAGGATATGTCTGGAATGGTCTGAGATAGTTTAAAAATAATTTTGTTGGTTGGGATGGATGGAGAAATTAATTTATCAGTTTTATTTAGTTAGTGGGGCGGAATTTTTTATCAGATTCGATACCATATTCGACATCTGAAAGTCGACATTCGCATTCGATAACTAATATCTGAAAGTCGACATCCATATTCGACATCTAAAAATCTACATCCGCATTCGATAACCAATATCTAAAAGTCGACATCCGCATTCGATATTCAATACCGTATTCGAATACATATTTGATGTCAATATTCGACATTCGATGTCTGAAAATCTACATTTCAGAAACACAAGTAAAAAATGCCCGACACCGATAGCTGATGTCGGGCATTTTTATATCTAGATTCGGTCTTCAATCAAAATTCAAAATTAGTCGCGATTTTAACAAACAAATTTGGCCCCGTCAAAATGAGGGGGGTGAGAGTGTGACGAGGGCGCGCGCGGCGCGTAACTCCCCCTTCTTTCTTGGCCTTTGTGTAGGTTATCCGATTCAGAATTAAAGGGAATTATTACTCCAGATAGTGAGTGACTTATCTTTAAATAAAAATGAAATGAAATAAATTAAGATTGAAGAATGAGATTTAAAATTAACCAACTGAACTAAATAAAAAGATTGAAGAATGAGATTTTAAAAAAATAAACCAAATGCAATTTATTGGGACATATGTCCCACATTTGTCCCAAAAAATGCTGGGTGGCCCGGGGGCCCCCGGCCCTATATAATGTGTTGGGTGGTCCCCCGCCCAACACCCAAATATATTGGATGGAACATCCAATATCACCTTGTCCCAAAAAAAAAAAAAAAATGCGCTCCGCATCAATATCTACAATTATTCGTATTCGTATTCGAATTCGTATTTCTACAGATTTTCATTATCATGTAGATTCTCATGTACTATTACTACTCATATATATAATAGTTTTTTTACTTTATATATTTTTATATTGTCAGATTTAAATCTGACTTTCGTATTCATATACGTATTCTTTGATACGTATTGTATTTAATTATTTGTATTAATATTCATATATTCTAAGGATATAATTTTATATTATATTTCAATATATCATTAAAGTATTAAAACATCAAGAGATCCGTTTTCTAGATAGAAAACGGATCTCTATCTATTTTTTTCGGCTCAAGACACGATGTACTCATGACTGAATTTTCATGTATGTTAGACGAATAAAAATCCGCCCAAAACACATGAGACAACTCGATAGGCTAAAATCGAACGAAAAGATTGACAATTATCAATGAGATATGTTAATGTTTATTTGTCAATCGAACACGATTGTAACTGTAGAATATACCTTTAATTGTTCAGAATAAATTATTTAATTTCGATGGAAACCATCATTTGTCAATCGAACACGATTGTAACTGTAGAATATGTCTCTAATTGTTCAGAATAAATTATTTAATTTCGATGGAAACCATCATTTGTCAATCGAACACGATTGTTCAGGATAAATCGTCATTTATGTGTCTTATTCATTAAGTATTTTTAGTAAAATAATTAAGATTGATTTCCTCGAATTTTTGGGTTATAATCATTTAATATTCGACGAAAATAATATAGATATAAAATTTGAAGTGCGAAAAATTTTATTTGGTGGAGTCGAACATGACAACTGTAATTAAAACATTTAAATTTCGCATTTACCCGACGAAGAAACAGATGCGCATAATGAACCATTGGCTTGATGAATGCCGATGGTTGTACAATCATTTTCTTGATGAACGTATTAAGACATACAAAGAATCTGGAATATCTCTTAAATTTAATAATCAAGCACTTTCTCTTTCTAACCTCAAGAAAGAACGTCATACGCTTGCAGACATTTATAGTCAAGTACTAATCGATGTAGCTAAACGTGTCGACAAAGCATTTAAAAATTTCTTTCGTAGAATTAAGAAAACCAAAGAAAAACCTGGGTTTCCTCAGTTTCAAAGTAAAGATAGTTACAACAGTTTTACATTTCCACAACATGGATTTAAAATTATTGAAAATAAAAAATTATATTTATCAAAGATAGGTGACATCAAAATCGTTTTACATAGACCAATTGAGGGTATTATTAAAACTTGCACAATCAAACGATCATATACTAACAAATGGTATGTTTCATTCGTATGTAAATGTGAATCTATTCCGTTACAGAAAAATAATAATGTTGTTAATATTGATATCGGGTTAAACTCATTTGCACCTATCTTAAATATTGATCACAATATTGAACCAAAAGTATTTCGTCAAGATCAAAAGGCTTTGGATAAAGCTCGACATAAATGGCATAAAGCCAAAAATGCGCAACTGCCTGAACGAGCAAAACGTCGTAAGGTAGTTGCTAGAATACAGGAACGTATCAAGTTTAGACGTCAGAATTCATGTCATCAAGTGTCTCGATATTTAATTAATAATTTCGACAATATCGTAGTCGAAAATTTAAATGTTGATAAGAAAATATCAAACTATTACACTGCAAAAGCGATACAAGATGCTGCCTGGTCGGATCTCTATCGTCAACTCTTATATAAGGCAGAATGGGCTGGTCGTAAGCTAATGGTTGTCGATCAGTCTTGTATATCTCATACGTGTTCAAAATGCGGACATAAACATGAATTACAATTAAACGAAAGAGTTTATATTTGTCAAAATTGCAGCCAACAGATAGATTTAGATCATAATGCTGCTGCAAATATTCTGAAATTAGGGCAATATTTGCAAGATCATCCTGATTGTCAAATTCAAGACATAGTTACTTCATAATTAGACAACGAGAATGGGAACACATTCTCAGGAATTGGTCCGAAAAGTCCTCATCTTTAGATGAGGAATTTAGATGAGGAAATGTTCACAGAAATTTAACTCGTTTAAAACATTAAACGCGCATCTGTCTGATCAAAGTCAGATGCGCTCAATAAATTGTTAGATAACTATGGAGATATATAATGCCATATCCACTGAGAAATTTTACATCTAGACCAACAATATTGAAAGATAGACCAAAAATACCAATAAAAAATATCATTAATGTAACCACTATTAGTGAAAATTATTTTTCTTTTGTTGTACGTGGATCTACTAATAATATATATACATGTCAGATACAGTTGTTTCCACCGCAAAAGAATAACATGAATATTAAACCTACAATATTAGATTATTATCCGAGATTTCAATGTACTTGTGCTGACTTTACATTTAGATTCGCGCCAGTATTGGCTAGACACAACATGTTAATCGATCCATCTATATTAAATAGACCGGATAAAAACCTGCTTGAAAAATTTAAACATTTTATTCGCAGACATATCATGCATAAAAAACCAAGACAAATTCAGGCAATGCCATTATATGTATGTAAACACCTTGAGGCGTGTATTGAGTATTTATTGACCCATAAAAACTTAGTTAAATAAAAATAATAAACAAGGAGATTATAAAATGAACGAAATTATTGTATCATTAATGAATAATACTAAAATCAAATACATCATACTGAACACTGGTGGTTCAGGATATCTATTCGTTCGTGATAATAAAATCATGTTGACACGTGGTCGGTTATTTTACATACCGATCAGTGATACTAATTTAAACTTAGATAACGAAAATGTGGTTAAAATTTATGGTAAGTTTATTGATATAATCGATATTCGTAATGTTAAAGACGGATTTGCATCTGTCATACCAATTGTGCATAATACCGTCCTTAAAGATGGAGATGTGTTGGGAAAAATTTTGTAATATAAATAAACGAGAATGGGGGCACATTCTCAGGACTTAGTCCGCGAAGTCCTCGTCATTAGATGAGGAAATGTCCACTACCTACCATTTTTGAGTATGGATAAGGATGGAGATTATATTAGGAAAGTTTTTGTAAGGATATAAATAATCGAGAATGGGGGCACATTCTCATGGTTAATCCGAAATATCCTCATTCTAGATTTGGAATGAGGAATGCCCACAATCAAATGAATAATCGAGAATGGGGACACATTCTCATGGTTAATCCGAAAAGTCCTTATTGCGCAAGGAAGTGTCCACAGTTAAGCGAATCGAGAGTAGAAATACACTCTCAGGAGTTAATCCGTAAAGTCCTAGTCAAACATATGTAGATGAAGAAAAGGAGTAATTTAGGTTGGCGCTAGATATTGATAAATTGCCGGAAGTAACTTCACCTGACATATACGTAAAAAATACTGATAAATATGATCCTAATGGATTATTTTCTGAACAGATATTTGGACCTGTTAAAGATTATAAATGTCAATGCGGGGAGTTAAATTCTAAAATTCTTCATAAAGGTAAAATTTGCCCCAATTGTAAAGTATTATGTGAATCATCAGATTTAAGATATGATTCTTATGGTAAGATAGTATTACCAATTAAGATAGCTAAATTCTTATATTTGGATAAGATTAAAAAAATATGTCATAAATTTAGTAATATATTGGACCCAAATCAATATGATTTATTTAGATATAATAATGTCTTTGTAAATTATGATTTTAATAAGGACAGAGTATTTTTATCTGATGAAATTAATGAGAGTAGTTTGAAATTAAAAATTACTGGTATTTTTACTTTGTTTTTGGGGCTGAATTTAATTTACAAAGCGACTGGATCACAAAAGATCAAGAATGTAGTCGATGAGTATTTCACAAATTCAATAGTGGTATCTCCACCGAATACACGCACAAATTTCAAATTAAATAATAAAGATATTATTGGAAAAATCAACAATTATTATCAAAAATTGATTCTAATTAATAATTATTTTAAGAAGAGTATTAGTGAAACTTTTACAGAATTTAATCTAGATAAAATAATTGATAAATATTATGATCTTGTTTCTAAATCAGAAGATCCATATTCAGATGATAATTTACTCTTTCTAGATCTTTATTCGAGTAGATTACAATATTCAGCTAATGAAATTTATAAATCATTAATCGACACATTATCACATAAAGAAGGCATAGTTCGCGGATTATTTATATCTAAAACTATCGATTTTTCATCTAGATGTGTATTAGGATGCAACCCGTCATTATTAGCATATCAAATAAAAATTCCAAAACATTCATTCATAAAATTATGGATGATAGAATTTTTGTATTATTTAATTAAATACAAAAATATATCCAAAGACAATTTCTTATTAACCATTAAAATGACAAATTATTTGTATACACAATATAATGAATATACCGATGATTTCATTGAATGGTTTTTTAATAGTCCAGAAATAGATAGAAAAAAGAAATTGGTATTGTTAAATCGACAACCGACATTGTTCAAATATGGAATAACTGGTGTCGAAGTAGTTGGTTTAAGCGAAGGTAACATTATTGAAGTATCGCCTTTTATATTGGAACAATTAAATGGCGATTGCGATGGTGATTGTGTAGCTATTTATAGATTACATAATATTAATTCTTTAGAAGAAATTTACGATAAAAATTTCAATCTTAATATGACAAAATATGAACATAATAACATTAATCTACATAAATGTCGTCTTGAAGCTTTGTATGCATTTAATATATTAATGTCTACTAATTATAATAGTAACAAAACACCTATTAAATGTGATAAATTATCAGAATTAAACGGTGACTATGAAATAGATCAACCGATAATGATAAATGATAAGATTTACAGTTATGGAGTGTGTCTAGTAAACAAATGGTGTAAATTTGATAATGTAATTATTGATAAATTAATAAATAATAATGAATTATCAGAAGTGATATATAAAAATTCCATATCAAAACAAAATTATCACGAAACACTGTCTAATTTGTATAAAAATTTAGTTTGGTATATTTCAACTACTAATAAATTGACTATACCATTTGAATTAAATATATTCGAAAAAGATGATATTAAAACAATGATACAAAAATTGCCTAATAATCCAATAATTGGGCAACATATTTATGAGAGTTTGGTTAAAAAATTAAAAGATAAATATGAAGGCAATAAAGATAGTAATATATTTAAATTATTATCTACTAAATTATCAATTTCTCAATTAGCAAGATCGATTGTTGGAATTGGATATATAGCTGATAACAATAATATTGTCAGGAATATTCCTATTACATCAGCAGTTATGACTGGATTAAAGGAAGATGAATTTTTTGAATCATCTTATGGTAGCAGAAAAGGAATAGTCGATAAAACAAATGCTACTCCTGAATCTGGTTATCTGGAAAGAACGATGGTAATGAATTTATGTAACATTGAGATTGTTGAGGATGATTGTAGATCTAATAGATTATTTGATATAACTATATTGAATGATAAACATAATAAATCGTTAATTGGAAGATATTATTTAAATGAGGAGAATAATAGATTAGAATTATTTAATGGGGGTGAAATCGGTAGTACATATAAATTTAGATCACCTATAACATGTCAAACAAAAGATTTTAAAATATGTAAAAAATGCTTTGGTGAATACAAAGTAACGTCAAAATATGTTGGTATATTATCCAGTCAATATGTAAGTGAAAGATTAACTCAATTAACAATGAGAACTTTCCATACATCAGGACAATGTAAATTAGATACTGATCAGCGAGTTGTCGATTTTTTCAAAGAGCATCTTGTTGATATAAAATTTGACAACAATATGACATATACCGTTTATTTTGACACTGCTGTTACTGATCTCGCCAAGATTTTTTATGAGCTAGGATGCACTCACGTAGGCGATAATTATATCGAATTCGACGTATTTAATGGCGTCATAGAAAATAAAGATGTTACTAAAAATATATCCGCTATTCAGAATATTTTAACATCTAAAAAAACAAATATTAGTAGCACCATTATTTCTGATGACTATAATTTATTTATTCGCAATATACTCGATGTCGGTATGCTTTATTCCTCGTTTGTTGAGATAATATTATGTAATTTGTATATGACAAATAATAATAAGATTTATAGGTACGATTTAGATGACGTCGTGAAGCGTCGAATCGGAATTAAGAATTTGTGCAAGTTAAGTAATGGTGTGTCGCAGTTGTTGTACGAGCCGAATCGGTTCAGCATCCGTCAGATTAGCGACTCTAGTGGAGAATTAATTAAGCCAAATTCAATCTACGAGCAACTGTGGATGAATAATGTGATTTTTGAATGACAATATCCCCTGGAACTAACAATTCCAGGGGAACTTAGGAGGAACGGGTGAATCTTATTGATAGTAATTTTTCCGAATGTTACATCTCTTTGTTTCGGTCATATCAGTACGCTCAATTAAAAGATTATATAACTAATGGTATCACCTATTTATTGACAAATGGATTGACACTCGGAGATAACAATTATAATCTAACAGTCGAACATGTTTCACCTCATTCACAATTTAAACAATATATCGATACATATACTGTCAGATTTAATATAACAGAAAATACACCTTTCCTTTCAATTAATATACCACAATTGATTCAAGATACATTTTTTATAATTAACAAAATACAGTATATTCCAGCAATTTATATAATCGACGAACCAATTACGGTGAAAATGGAAAGCATACAATTACAATCGCTTTTTTGCCCCATAACAATAAGTTGTAAAGACAAAAAAGTGACAATAATGCAAACAAATATATCATTAAAACGATTTTTACAATTTATATTTCACAATGATGTAGATAAAGAATATTCTGATGCTTTTGAATTTAGTAGCCCTATCCAACCAGAGGATGATAAAGAAATTCTATCTGTGTTCGCTAAACTATTAAATGATAAACCGGATTATAAGATATTACATAAGAAGTTAAATTCGTTAATATTCGATCATATGACATATAATATATATCATAAGGTATATAATATAATTCCTGATATAACAACAATAGTCAAATTAGCGATCAGTAAAATGGCAATGAAAAAACCTGATGATTTTATTAATTTAAATTATAAACGATTAATTTTTATTGAAGCTTTATTGCGGCCGTATTTCAAGGCAATATCATCAGCAATGTCGGCTGTGATTAGAAACACTGTAAAAGTAAAATATCTAACAGCTATAAAACAGGATAGTATTATTGATAATTTTATGTCTTCTTTGGGGCTGCAAGCTAATTTTTACTACGATATAACAAATGGATATACGTCATTATTAGCACATAAGGCCTCTTTTAAATCACCATTTGTACAGAAAAAATTGCCTTTATGTGTTTCTAATATTCATCCCACACATAAAGGGAGAATATGTCCAATAACTGTTAAAAATACAGATCCAGGGGTTAATGTTAGCTTAACACCGACTATTAAGATCGATTATGTAACAGGATTAATATCATGATTCTTTCTACGAATCTTTTATCTATTCCATTTGTATCGTCTACAGATAGTACTCGACTACAAATGTCAAGTAAACAAATATCACAAGCATTAACTCATACTAATTGTCAAGTAGCTAAAGTTATCGGTAATAATTGGAGATATTTAACAGAAACCTCCAAATTATATCGATATCAAGCACCATCGGATGGTAAGATTATTTATACAAATGATGATATAATGATAATAATCTTAGACATCGATGGAGAACAAATAGTACAAGTTTTAGACACCCCATATGTTAAACAGACTACTGGATATTATTCAGTAACATTAAGATATAAAGCTGATTCTAGTGATTTCAAAGCGGGTGATATATTATATGAATATGATTCATTTCATTATAATTTACCGACATACGGATACATGTTGAATGTATTATTTATGCCATGGTTCGGATTTAATCATGAAGATTCAATTGTGATAAGTGAATCTGTAGCTAATAGATGTAGATCCACTAAAATGGAAAAATTTGAAATATCCATTTATGATAATTCATTATTCAAAATGGAATATAATAATAAATATAAATTTATTCCAGAAATAAATCAACCTATAAATGGATCTGTATTAACAAAAGCTATAAAATTAAACAATCAAAATTATACCAACATTAAAGAATATACTCGAATGCGTGATAATAAAAAGAATATTTTCTTTAATGTGAATGTAGAACAGATTATATCTAAAATACCAAATGGAATTGTAACAGATGTGAGAATATTTAAAACATCTAGAGATGTTTCAAATACATACGATCCAGAACTAAATAAGTGTATTCGTGCCATACAACAAGATTATTATAAAAGAATACAACATATAGGTAAAAATATCGAACAACTTTTAGGAACAATTGCAGCTAAAGAAATAATAAAAAATCATTATCTTATAGCTGACAGAAATAAACATATAAATGCAAAATACTTGATAGAAGTAACTGTAACAGGTGAAAATAAAACTGAATTAGGAGATAAATTTGCTAATCGATATGCTAATAAAGGTATTGTGAATTTAATTTTACCGGATGAATTAATGCCTATTACTGAATCTGGTAAAAGAACAGATATAATTATCAATCCTATATCAGTTTATAGTAGAATGAATTTTGGTCAATTAATCGAAGGTATAGTTTCTAAAACTATTGTCTGGTGCGAAGAAGAAATTCTAAAAAATCAATCAGATGCTAATAAAGTAAGTGAAATTGTTGAATATTTATCAGGATTAGCGAGAATTTTTAAATGTGATGATTACGCTGAGAAAATATTGCAATTAGCAGAAGATATCAAAACTGATGTTTTCGTATACAATAGATTTATTAATTCTATAAAAGCTATTGGATTGTATTTTGAAACTCCAAATTTTGTAGATTTTAATATGACAGATTTAATAAATTATTTAAAATTACCAGTATATGAGAATATTATAATTAAAAAAGAAACATTAATGTATATGAAGGATAAACTAGGAGTAGATATTGATGATACAAATGAAGATTTAGTATTAAAAGATATGTTTTTCTGTCCTAATTACTTTATGAAATTAAAACATGAATCTAGTTCTAAAATTACTGCTAGAGATTTCGGAGAATATAAGAGAATTAGTAAACAACCAATACAAGGACATCATATTGGTGGTGGAAGTTCTAAATTAGGAAATATGGAATTGGATGGATTAATTGCGGCTGGATTGATAAATTGTATAAATGAATTCAGAACAGTTAAATCGGATAATAGGAAAATGAAAGATGATTTAGTTAGTCAGATATTTACTAATGGAGAGTACAGAATGAGTTGTGATTTAAGATCTAATAATGAATCATATTCTAAGAAGATTATTAATGGTATTTTGAAAACTTTAAATAGTTAGGTTTTTGTGGGGCGGAATTTTTTGTGTCACCCATTCCGCCCTACTTTCACATTAATGGAGGAGTATAAATGTCAAATATTTATCAAATAATTGAAAGTTTAAGAGAAACCTCAAGCAGAAACGAAAAAAAGTATATACTATTGAAACACAAAAACAACGATTTGCTCAAACGGTATTTGTATTTGACATATAACCAATATATATGTTCCAAAATTAAAACTATTGAATATGATTATCTAAATGATCAGGAAGGTGATAAAGATATCGTAGATGTCTTTGATGAATTCGAAAGCATGTACAAATCAGGTTCACTGACAAAAGATTATATTTACGATTTATTAAATGAATGTAATTTCGAAACTAGAGAATTATTAATTGATTGCGTAATGAAGAATATTCGAGCTGGTGTTAAAGAGAAAACATTACTCGAATGTTTCGGAAACGATTTTATTCCTGTATTCGCAATACAATTAGCGAATACTTATGATAAATCAAAACGATATAACGTTGATCATTGGTATTATTCAGCTAAATTGAATGGTCTTAGATGTGTATTCAAAAATAATTTATATACTAGAAAAGGACATCCAATTAATGGATTTGAACATTTAGAATCTATATGTCAGGACATCTGTACCAAATACGATTTGGAATTTATCGATGGAGAATTGTATTCAGATAAAATTCCATTTGAAATGATACAGAGTTACGTAATGGGACTGAAAAAAATCGCCCCAATTCATAAACAACAAATAAAATATTGTTTATTCTCTTGTCATAATAAAAACATAAAAAATACAGCTGAAATGATAAATATATTACATTCAATTAATGATGATTTATCTTCAAACCCATATATATTAATACTAAACCAAGAAAAAATACAAAATGACCCCAATATAATAGAAGAAAAAACTAAAGAACTAACAAATCAAAATTTCGAAGGTATAGTATTAAGACATCCAATTGTTCACTATTCATTCAATAGAGATGATTATTTGTTAAAATATAAATTATTCAGAGAACATGAATTTAAAATTATCGGTTTTCTTCCAGGTAAAGGAAAATATGAGGACACATTAGGAGCAATATTAATTGAAGGTATCATAGATAACAAAAAAATTACATGTAAAGTTGGATCTGGTTTCACAGATGATTTAAGAAATGAAATCTGGTTAAATCAAGATGTATATCTAAATAAAGAGATCACTGTAAAATATCAGGAACTCACTATGCATGATAATTCATTACGAAATCCAGTCATTATAAAAATTGATAGGTAAGTTTTATGTTATTTAAAAATCAACGTTATTTATTAACATTATCTCATGAGGATGCATTTGAATCTCATGATGTATTACAATATATGATAATAAGATCACCAATATCAAGATCAGCACCTATATGTTTTTTAGATGTAAAATTACATACGGATATAATATCCTTATTATCAGCTTATATATCTAGAAATATGTATCCTATTTTAAATTTAAAATTAGAAATAATTGATGATTCGCCACCAGATGGATCATCTGAAACAGAATTTAAACCAATAGGAACAATATTCGATAAACAATATATGTTATTAAATTGCATACATATTCCTTCACCAACACCAATATCCACATTATATTCATCCGCCCGCTTAATACTAGTAAATCCAATCTTATATTTCTATGGAACGAATAATAGCTTCAATAAAATATTAACAGGAACCGGTATTAGTTTTTTAGATCAATATGAGAAATATTTAGATGATACTACCCCAAATACATTTAATTTTATTAGATATGCTAATAAAGATTTAGAGAACAGTTTTATATATCAAAACTCTGTCATTAAATCTGATAATGATTTAAAAGTACCGTCATTTTTAATTAATAATTTTAAATTATATCAACAGTATTCATTATATATATTCGATGATTTTCGATATAATGAAGATACGTCAACTAAAACTATTACTAATATGTTAATAAATTTAGGAAGTTTAAATAAATTAAAAAAGATTAATTTATTCGAACAACTAGATGTAAACGAGTCAATGATTTATGTTAATAGTAATGTTATTAATGATCCTGCTAATGAATTAGTTAAAGCTAATAATACTGTTATTATTAGGGGCGCTGACATGCAAGTTAAAAAATCTGTGGAAAATACTGTCATTAATATACCGTCATTTCAGACTCAAACAGATGTAATGACTGCTGATGTCAGAAAACCTGTAACTATATCAAATACCTATCATACAGTTATTTCTAAAAATAAAATTCAAACTTCATTTATATATGCAAATGATTCGCAAAATTTAGCATATGATCGATATGTCAAAACTAAGGATTTGGTAGTAAATAAAATCAATGGTTTAACAACATACGATATTGCATATTGCGGTTATGATTTATTTCAATTTGATTGTGTATATAAAATGAATCCGGATACAAAGTTAGATGAGTCAGATAGAGCATACAATTCTCTACCAGTTGGTATAATTAATGTATTTAAACGAGAACATCAATCTAATCCTAGATTAAGCCATCATTGTCGTGTTCAGTTTTTAATATTTTCTATTTAACAAAAACTTATAGATATATTATCATCCAATCAAAGGCGAATTAGTATCAAAAATCCGCACAAAATGAATAATGATGAGTTGCGATTGTTATATGAGCTGAATAGATGGTATTCAACAGATCAGCGACTATGGATGAATAATATTATTCACGAATAAGTGAAAACATCCCCTGGAACTAACAATTCCAGGGGAAATGAGGAGGATAATAAATTTTATTCAAAGAGATATTGACCATGACAATAATTAAAACATTTAAATATCGAATTTACCCGACAAAGAAACAGATACGCATAATGAACCATTGGCTCGATGAATGCCGATGGTTGTACAATCATTTCCTTGAGGAACGTATTAATACATATAAAGAATCAGGAATATCTCTTAATTTTAATGGTCAATCAATTGCTCTTCCTGATCTCAAGAAAGAACGTCATACACTTACTAATATCTACGGTCAAGTTTTACAAGACGTAGCTAAACGTGTCGATCGATCGTTCAAAAATTTCTTTCGTAGAGTTAAGGAAGCCAAAGAGAAACCTGGATTTCCTCGTTTTAAAGGCAAGTGTCGATATAATAGCTTCACTTTTCCACAACTCGGATTCAAACTTATCGATGATAAGAAATTGCGTCTCTCAAAGATAGGCGATATCAAAATCGTGTTGCACATGCCAATCGAAGGCAAAATTAAAACATGTACAATTAAACGATCAACTACAGATAAATGGTATGTTTCATTCACATGTGAGTGTGATAAACCTATTCCTCTACCATCAAAAAATAATGCCGTAGGCGTCGATGTTGGATTATACTCATTTGTAACTATCTCAACTGGTGAATACGTCGATAATCCAAGATTCTTTTGTCAGGATGAGAAAGCTTTAGCTAAAGCTCAACGAAAGTTGTCTAAAGCTAACAAAGGAACACCTGAACGAGCGAAGCGGCGTAAGGTAGTTGCTAGAATACATGAACGTATTACATTTAGACGACAAAATTTTTGTCATCAAGTTTCTCGAAATTTGATCGATGATTTTGGTACGATAGT
>Ga0272448_1000727_pt1 | contig 48464 bp, 43 predicted proteins | sample YNPCB0191_FD_202220 | JGI IMG/M metagenome (GOLD analysis project Ga0272448, IMG submission 202220) | Hot spring sediment microbial communities from Yellowstone National Park, WY, United States - YNP-CB-019-1 | ecosystem: Environmental > Aquatic > Thermal springs > Hot (42-90C) > Sediment... | reverse complement strand
ATTGCCCAAAAGCGCAAGATGATGGTGGCGGCGCGGTTTTTTGGAACCGAAGCCGGCATGGCGGACGAGGAATGCACCGGGCAGATGGGAGCGCGAGCGGCTCGAACCTCCGATGGCAGTCTGTGGTTTCCGACCATGGAAGGGATTGTCAGGATTCGGCCGTGGGAACTTTTGCCGCCGTCTTCGCCGCCCCCGGTGTATATCGAAGAGGTGCTTGCGAAAGGCCAGGAGGTCGCCCGGCGCAACGGCACGGTGCGGTTGACCCGTGGGGTTCGGGAGGTGGAGATTCGCTTCACAGCGCCGACCTTCACGGTACCGGAACGCACGCACTTCAAGTTTCGGTTGGATGGGCCGGCATCGGATTGGTCGCGCGCCACCGAGGAGCGGTCGGCCCGATTTGCTCAACTGTCTGCTGGCGAGCATCGGTTCGAGGTCATGGCGCGGTATCGGGACAGCGAATGGAGTTCACCGACCCCGCCGCTGGTGCTGATCGTGCCGCCGTTTTTCTGGGAGACAACTTGGTTTGGGGTGTTGGTGGCCGCCTCGGCTCTGGCCGCCGTTGGGGGCAGTGTCGGGTTTTACTATCGTCGGCGCGGGCTTCGGGAGTTGCGGGAACTGCAGCGGCAGACTGCGGTGGAGCAGGAGCGGGCCCGCATTGCGCGCGACATTCACGACGAGATTGGTGCGGGCTTGACCGAGCTGGCGATGCTCAGCGAGCTGGCGCAGGTGGATGGCGCGGATTCGGGCCAGTTGCGGCAACATCTGGAGGGAATTTTCCGACGGGCGCGCGAGCTGAGCCGGTCGTTGGACGAAATCGTTTGGGCCATCAACCCGGCCCATGACACGCTGGAAAGTTTTCTTTCCTACGTGGGCGAGTTTGCGCAGGAGTTTCTGGGGGCCGCTGGCCTGGCGTGTCGGCTCCAATGGCCTGCCGACCCGCCCGAAGTGATTCTCTCCTCCTCACTGCGCCATCCTTTGTGTCTGGCCGTCAAAGAGGCGCTTCACAATGCGGTGAAGCACGCCGAGGCGAGCGAGGTTCATTTGTCCGCGACGCTGGCGGAACGCAAACTCATCATCGAAATCCGCGACAATGGACGCGGAGTTTCACCCGAAGAGGCCGCGTCAGCCGGGGCGGGCCACGATGGATTGACGAATCTGCGGGTTCGCATGGAGGCGGCGGGTGGCGGTTTTCAACTGGAGAGCCGCCCCGGCACCGGCACGCGCATCGTGTTGTCGGTAGAACTACCGACTTCCGAGCCAGCGGGCGCGTCTGCATCCTGAGGGGAGAGAGATGCCGATTCGTGTTGCCATTGTGGAAGACGATCCGCGCGTGCGGCGGACACTTGTGAACATCATTGAGCGAGCGGACGGCTGCTGTTGTGTGGGGGAGTATGGCTCGGCGGAGGAGGCGCTGGAGGCCATCCCCGCGCTAGCGCCGCAGGTGGTGTTGATGGACATTGGTTTGCCGGGCCACAGCGGGCTGGAGTGTGTGCGTCAACTCAGCGAGCGCGCGCCGCAATCGCAGGTGTTGATGCTGACGGTTTATCAGGACACCGACTCAATTTTCGATGCATTGGCCGCTGGTGCCGTGGGGTATTTGATCAAGCCGGTTCGGGCCGCGCAACTGATCGAGGCGATTCGGGATGTTTATGGCGGGGGCGCGCCGATGACCAGCGGTATTGCCCGCAAAGTGGTGCAGTTTTTCCAAAAGAGCCGGCCGTCCCTTCAAGGAGTGGACGCGCTATCGCCGCGCGAACAGGAAGTGCTCGACTATCTGGCGCAAGGCTATCTCTACAAGGAGATCGCCGACCGAACCGGCACCAGCTACGCGACCATTCGCACCCACATCGAGCGGATTTACCAGAAGCTCCACGTGCGCTCCCGCGCACAAGCCGTCGCCCGTTATCTCCGTCCTCCCAACCCGTAACCCTACGGCTGTGTCGGTAATCTTACCGACGGTAGTTTTACCGACTGGCGGGCGAAATTCCCGACCCGTAGTTTGCCGCGCATGCGACCGTCCGACGACCTTAATGAGCGGACAAACAACGGCGCCCGCTTTCGGTGGATTGCGTCCGCAACGTTGTTCGCAGCAGGCGTGTTGCTCTACGGCTACACCGTGTCGTTTCCGTTCGTCTTCGACGACCATGTTTATCTGGTTGGCAATCCACTGGTCAAAGAGGGGAGTAGTTTTGCCTTTCTGCGGGATTTGCGAGCGTTTGTGGCGAAACCGAGAGAGATGGGGTTGGACCCCGATCTGGGCACCAATTTCATTTTGCGCCCCTTTGCCTACTTGACGTTTCATCTGAACTTTGTGTTCGACGGGCTGCGTCCTCGCGGGTATCGGGCTGTCAACATCCTCATCCACTGTTTGAACGCCATTCTGTTGTTTCAATTACTGTGGCGACTGCTCGGGCATCGGGACGGCAGAAATCCTCTCGGACCGGTTTCGGTCCGATTCATCGCTCTGGGGTCTGCTTTCCTGTTTCTGGTGCATCCGCTGCAGACCGAATCGGTCACCTACATTGTGCAGCGCTTCACTTCGCTGGGGACGTTTTTCTATTTGTTGACTCTGCTAACCCATCTGCGCGCCAACGCCGCTGCGAGTCGGCGCGCGGCGTGCTGGTGGCGGGCCGGCTCAGTGGCGGCGCTTCTGTTGGGGATGCTCACCAAAGAAGAGGTGCTCACCGCGCCGTTGTTGCTCGTCGTGACTGACTGGCTGCTGATGGGGACGGCGCCGAAGCTCGCCGTCAAACGCGCGCTGCCGCATCTGCTGTGTCTGCCGCTCATTCCTGCGCTGGTGGTTCTGGCTTCGCATGCTCAAGCGGCAGGCGATTGGACGGCAGCGGACGCGGTCAACGTGGTCAATCCGCACGGCTACTCCCCTTACCACTATGCGCTGACCCAACTGAGCGTGGTGCTGTTGTATTTGCGGCTGATTCTCCTGCCGGTCGGACTCAACCTTGATTGGGAATATCGGTTGTCAACTTCCCTGCTGGAGGGTCGCGTCCTGGTTTCGGCGGCGCTGATTTTGGGGTTGATCGCCGGGAGCTGGCTCTGGCGCCGGTTGCGGCCGGCGGACGCTCGTTGCTCGTTGATGTTTGTAGCGGTGATCTGGTATTTCACGACTCTGGCGGTTTCCTCCGGCGTCGTGCCCCTGCCGGATTTGGTCTCTGAACATCGGTGTTATTTGGCTTCCGTCGGGGCCATCGTCGCGTTGGTTGGTTGCGCCGACCTGCTGCGGAGTCGGTTGGCCGGTGCGCGAGTCGGGCGGATGGTTGTTCCTGCTGTCACAGCGGTCTGGGTGCTGGCTCTTGGCGCGGCCACTGTGGCGCGAAACAACCTGTGGCGCTCGGAAATCAGCCTCTGGAAGGACGCGGCGGCGAAAAGTTCCCACAAAAGCCGTATCTGGAACAATCTCGGCGTCGCCTACTACGAACAGGGTCGGCCCCAAGAGGCGATCGCCTGTTTCCGCAAAGTCATCGAGTTGGAGCCGGGTTCTGTCTTGGGTTACCAGAATCTCGGCGCGGCGCTCAATGGGATTGGCCGCCCTCAGGAGGCGCTGATCATTTCGCAGCTCGGACTTCGGTGCGGACCGAGCTACGCGCCGTTGTATTACAACCTGGGCGTTTCCTACTACGGTCTGAAACTCACGACCAACAGCATCGAGTCTTTCACCCGCGCGGTCACGATTTGTCCCGCGCATACCCTGTCGCACATTTGGTTGGGAGCGATTTACTCCGAGGTGCGGCAGTACGAAATGGCGCTGAAGCACTACCGCGCGGCGTTATCGTTGGAGCCGCGACACCCGAAAATCCAAGAAATCATTCGGCAGATCGAACCGTTGGCTCGGCGGCCGGGGGCGATTCTGACCTTGAATCTTCCCGGAACCATTGAATCTGTCCGAATTCCATAACATGTGGCGCGCCGAAGACGGCCACTGGTGGTATGGCGGCATGACCGCCATCGCTGCCGACTGGCTGCGCCGGTTGCCGACGGGCAGGACGGGATTCGTCCTCGATGCCGGCTGCGGGACGGGCGGGAATCTGGGTTGGCTGCCGCAATTTGGCCGGGTCTGCGGTGTGGATGTGCATCCGCTGGCTCTGCGACTGGCGGCGGGGCGCGGGTGTCGGTGGTTGGTGCGGGCCGATGTGCAAGCGTTACCGTTTGGGTCGGGGCAATTCGATCTGGCAACGTGTTTTGACGTGTTATATCACGCGCAGGTTGCCAGCGATTGGGAGGCGCTGCGGGAACTGGCTCGCGTGCTGCGGCCCGGCGGCTGGCTGCTGTTGCGGGTGCCGGCCTACAACTGGCTGCGGGGCCGGCATGACCGCGTGGTTCATACGCGGCGCCGGTACACGGCGGCGGAGTTGACCCTGAAGCTGGAGTCTGCGAGGCTGCGGCCAGTGCGGGTCAGTTACGCGAACACGTTGCTTTTTCCCGTGGCGGTTCTTTGGCGGCTGTTGGCACGAGGCGAAGCGGCCAGCGATCTGCGGGCTTGGCCCGGCGGGTTGAATCGGTGGCTGGAGCTGTGTCTGAGAGCCGAGGCGGTGTGGCTGCGGCGTTGGCGTTTGCCGTTTGGGTTGAGCCTGCTGGCTCTGGCGCGGAAAGAGTCCGAATGAGGCCGCAATCGCTCACCGCTTTCTTCCCGGCCTGCAACGATGCCGGCACCATCCGCGAGCTGGTCATCACCGCGTTGCAGACGCTCTCTCTGATCACGCCCGACTACGAGGTGCTCGTCGTCAACGACGGCAGCACCGACCACACGGCGCGCGTGCTCCACGAGCTGGCTCGCCGGCATTCGCGGGTGCGGGTCATCCACCACGATCGCAACTACGGTTACGGCGCCGCCTTGCGCACCGGCTTTGCGAACGCCCGCAAGCAGTGGGTGTTTTACACCGACGGCGACGGCCAATATGATCCCCGCGAATTGTTGCGGCTGGCGCGGGCGGTGCGCGATGACGTGGACATTGTCAACGGCTACAAAATCTTCCGCTGCGACCCGTTGCATCGGGTCGTCATCGGTCGGCTGTATCATTATTTGGTGCGATGGACCTTCGGTTTGCGTGTGCGGGACGTGGACTGCGATTTTCGGCTCATTCGCCGCGAGGTGCTGGCGCGCATCCCGCTGGAATCGGACAGCGGGGTCATCTGTGTCGAGATGGTGAAAAAGTTTCAGGACGCCGGCTGCCGGTTTGTGGAGGTGCCCGTCAGCCATTTCCATCGGGTTTACGGTAAAAGCCAGTTTTTCCGCTGGGGCCGGCTCTGCCGGGTCGCCGTCCAACTAGCTCGACTCTGGTACCAACTGGTCATTCGCCGCGCCCACCGCGCATCGGAGCTGGTGGCCGGCGGCGCGACGTGGCGGGAGAAGCTCCATGCCTGAAACGTTTGCGGAGTTTGCTGGCGCGCGCGCGCTCATCACCGGTGGTCTCGGATTCATCGGCAGCAACCTCGCCCGGCGGCTGGCCGATCTCGGCGCTCACGTCACAGTGCTGGACTCGTTGATCCCCGACTCCGGCGGCAACTGGTTCAACCTCGCCGGTTACGAGGACCGGGTTGGCATCCACATCGGCGACCTGCGCGAGGAACGCGCCCTCGCCCCGTTGGTTTGCGGCCAGCAGTATATCTTCAACTTGGCAGGTCAGGTCGGCCACTTGGACTCGATGCGGGACCCGTTCACCGATTTGGAGATCAACTGCCGCAGCCAGCTCTGCCTGCTGGAAGCCTGTCGCCAACGAAACCCCGCCGCCCGCATCTTGTACACCAGCACGCGCCAGGTGTATGGACGAGCGATGCGGGTGCCCGTGCAGGAAGAACACCCGCTCTCCCCCGTGGACATCAACGGAATCCACAAACTGGCCGCTGAACGCTATCATCAGCTTTACCATCGCATCTACGGACTGCGCACCACCTCCCTGCGCCTGACCAACACCTACGGTCCCCGGATGCGCGTGCGCGATGCTCGGCAGACGTTTCTGGGGCTGTGGCTGCGCCGTCTCCTCGAAGGCAACCCGATGGAAGTCTATGGCGACGGCACTCAAATCCGCGACTTCAATTACGTGGATGATGTGGTCAACGCCCTGCTGCTGGCTGCGCTCTCGAAGGAAGCCGAAGGCCGAACGTACAATCTCGGCAGCCGCGACGCCATTTCCCTGCACGACCTTGCTCGATTGCTGGTCGAGCTGAACGGGTCTGGCGAGTTTCGGCTCGTTCCGTTTCCGCCCGACCGCCTAGCCATTGACATCGGTGACTACTGCGGCGATTTCTCGCGCATCCAGCGCCAGTTGGGATGGGAACCGGTCGTTTCTCTGCGCGAGGGGCTGGCCTGGACACTGGCCTATTACGGCGCCCACCACGCTCACTACTGGTAGACGGCAACGACGGGTGACAACGGCGCGACGGGCCGCTGTTGCGGCTTGCAACCGCGCTGGTGCGTGTCACAATCCCCGGCGGTGGCATGTGGGTAGTCCTATGAGCGACTACAGCCAGTTTTTTTTGACACACGCAGCCCGGATGCAGCAGGCTGCACTGTTTGTGCCGCGTCCGGACCCGACGTACGGCAACCCGGAGTTTGCGAAGGCGGCTTTGCGGGTGCTCGTGGTGCGGTTGTCGCCGTTTCGTGATGTCTGCTCGTCGGTGTCGCATTTGTTTTTGTTTGATGCGGTTCGTCGGGTGGAGCCGCGAGCCTACATTGATTTCGCGTTTTTCCCGCCGAAGCACGACCGGCGCTTGCTGCTGGAGTCGGGGATTCCGTTGCTGGTCGGCATCCAATCGTGGCGATCGGCGGAGGATTTTGATCTGGTGCTTGTTTCCAATTCGTTTGTGCTGGAGATGCTGAATTTGCCGTTCGTGCTGCGGCATTCTGGTTGGCCGTTGTGGGCGAAAGAGCGGGCGGGGAAGTTTCCACCCCTCATTCTCGGCGGCTCCAACGCCCGAGCCGCGCGGTGTCTGGCGCCGTTTGTGGATGGGTTGTTCGTCGGCGAGGGGGAGGAAGTGCTGGCGGAAATCGTCCGTCGGCGCGCCGTTCCCGACGGCGGTGCGGTGAAGGTGCGGCGTCCGCGTGCCGCGCTGTTGCCGTTGCGGTATCCGATTCTGAACAGTCCCGAAGCTGGCACGGCGCGGCTGCAAATTACGTATGGCTGTCCGTATGGTTGTTCGTTTTGTTTTGAGGGGTTCGACCGCAAACCGTATCGGGAGCTGCCGGCTGAGGAGTTGTTGCAGCACGCGCGGCTGCTGAAGCAGCACACGGGTTGCGAGGAGGTGGAGTTGTTGAGTTTCAACTTCAACACGCACACCGACATCGCGCGGCTGATTCTGGAGCTGAATCGCCTGTTTGATCGTGTCCGCTTTCAGAGTCAGCGTGTGGACGTGCTGGCGCGCACGCCGTGGTTGTTGCCGCTGGAAATCGCCGCCGACAAACGCAGTTTCACCCTCGGCGTCGAAGGCGTGAGCGAACGGCTCCGCAGTTGGCTGAACAAATCGCTTTCGACCGCCGACATTCGCAACGTGCTGAGGTCGCTGTTGCGCGAGCGGATTCGGGAAATCAAACTCTTCTACCTGCTGACCGGTTATGAGACGGAGCAGGATGTGGCGGAGTTCGGCGACTTTGTCCGGTGGCTGAAAGAGACCAGAGCCGGCTGCAATCCCGGTCTGCGGGTTCTGTTCAGCTTCGGGTTCCTGGTGCGAATGCCGGGCACGCTGTTGGAGGCAGACCGTCTGTTTCTGGAGGAAACCGATTTCAAGCCGATTCTCGGTCCGATCCAAGCCGCTTGTGAAACCAACGGCTTCGAGTTTCGTCTGGCCATGCCGTGGACCGAGTATGTCGCCACGCAATTGCTGGCCCTCGGTGATGAAAGCCTGAGCCGTCATCTGGCCGAGTCGAACCTTTGTTACGACGCGGAGCTGCCGCCGCCGGCGCGGGAACAAGTCAAAACGTGGCCTCGCCCCGCTGCGCGTCGGCCGCGGGCGGTTCGGCCTGTCGGAGCCGTGGCGCGACCGTTGCGGCCACCGTCGGACACCGCTTCCTTTTGCGAATTGATGGCGCGCAAAGCGCGGCTACGGCCCGTGTATGTTCGCTGGCGGATTCCTCCCGAATGGTCCGGTGCCGGCGCGGAGTCGCTCAATGCGCGGATGATGGCGCGGCTGCTTCAGGAAAATCCGCATTGGACCGACAACCTGCTGTCGGTTCGAGAGGCGCTGTTCGCGCCACGCGGCTGGCAGGTGACGGGCGAGACGATTTTCGCGGTGCGCGCGTGGGACGTGGCCGCGCTGGGGCTGGAGACGGTGGCGAGGCCGGCGTTTCAAGAGGCCACGATTGAGCTGCGCCAGTCGGGCATCGGCGCCCTCGTGCAAGAGTGGCTCCGGCGCGAGCGGCTCGCGTTTATCGCTCGTCGTGACGGCGCGGGGTATCGCCTCGAAATGACGGCGGCTGCCCGCAAGAAACGGACAGTGTTCGAGGCGTATGTCGAGAACCATTACGCTCGTCTGATCATCGGGCCGAAGTGCCGGTTTGATTTCCGGCAGGTGTCGGTGGTCGCGTTGGTTGTTTAGCTGGGCGGCGCGACTTTTACGGCTTTGAGGCGGCCGATCTTCGGCAACTCGCCGACGATGGGCCGTACATACTCGATGAAGGCGGCGGTGACGTCGTTGCCGGAAGGCGCGATGAACTCATCGGGCATGTGTCGGGTTTCTTTGGCAACGTTTTTCAGCTCGGTGCACTCAATGGTGATGGCGTATTTTTTGCCGGGTTTGCGTTGGATGGCGGTGCTGCCGCTGTCGAACCGGCCGCTGGTGGCAAACTTCACCGCCATTTGTCCGCAGAGACGCGCTTCTTTGGCGTCCACGGCGCTGACGACGCCGACAAACGATCGCTGGAGGTACCCGAAGGTGTCGGCGCGGACGCGGGAGGTGATTTCGGCTTTCCGAACGGCGTCGGCCAGCACGTCGCCGAGGGCGCCGCTGCCACTGAGTTGGACGTTGCCGTGGCTGTCCACTTCTTTGAGGAACTTGCTGGCAATGGGAACTCCGTTCTCGTCGGCGATGCCTTCGCTGACGGCGATGACGCAGCGTTTGTGTTTTTCGAAGACGGCTTTCACGTCGGCGATGAATTTGTCCATCGAGAAGGGTCGTTCGGGCAGGTAGATCAGATGCGGGCCGTCGTCGGGATAGATCCGTGCCAGTGCGGAGGCGGCGGTCAGGAAACCGGCGTGGCGTCCCATAACGACGTTGATTTTGACGCCGGGCAGGGCGCGGTTGTCGAGGTTGTCGCCCATGAAGGCTTGCGCGACGAATTTGGCGGCACTGCCGTAGCCGGGGGTGTGGTCGTTTTCCCGCAGATCGTTGTCAATGGTCTTGCAGATGTGGAAGCATTTCATCCGGTAGCCGTGTTTCTGGGCCTCTTCGTTGATGATGTGGGTGGTCTCGGCGCTGTCGTTTCCGCCGATGTAGAAGAAGTAGCGGATGTTGTATTTCTGGAGGACGGCAAAGACCTTGACGCAATCTTCGGGTGTGGGCTTTTTGCGGACGGATCCGAGAGCGGCGGAAGGGGTGCGGGCCACCAATTCGAGGTTCTGGCGGGTTTCCTTGCCGAGATCGCAGATGTTTTCTTCGAGGATGCCCCGAAGACCGTGCAGGGAGCCGTAGATCTTTTTTATTTCCTTGTGTCGTTTGGCTTCGAGCACGGCGCCGACCAGGCTTTGGTTGATGACCGCGGTGGGGCCGCCGCTTTGAGCGATGAGCATGTTTCCGGTGAGTTTTTCAGTTTTCATGGTGGTTGTTGATGGGGTTACGGTTCCTTGGGAGGAACGATGGGTTGCGGTGTGGTGAGAAGGCGTTCAATGAACGCTGTCGAGTAACGGCCTCGACGGAAATTGGGGTCTTTGAGGATGAGTTGATGCAGCGGGATGGTGGTTTTGACGCCGCGCACCATGAATTCGTCCAGCGCCCGCGCCATCCGGTCGAGCGCTTCGCGCCGGTCGCGGCCGGAGCAGATGAGTTTGCCTAGCATGGAATCGTAATGCGTGGGGATGACGTAACCGGTGTAGGCGTGTTTGTCCACGCGGACGCCGTGGCCGCCGGGCACGTGCATGAACTCGATTTTGCCGGGACAGGGCTGGAATCCGTTGAACGGGTCTTCGGCATTGATGCGGCACTCGATGGCGGCGCGCTCGAACCGGATGTCCTTTTGGTCGTAACCAAGTTCCTCGCCGGCGGCGATGCGGATTTGTTCCTTGACGATGTCAATGCCGGTCACTTCCTCGGTGACAGGGTGTTCGACCTGGATGCGAGTGTTCATCTCGATGAAGTAGAACTCCTTCTGCTCTTCGCTGTAGATGAACTCCACGGTGCCGGCGTTGACGTAGTGGACGGTCTCGGCGGCTTTGACAGCGGCCTTGCCCATTTTCTTGCGCAGGTCGCTGGTGAGCGCGGGCGACGGGGATTCCTCGATCAGTTTTTGGTGGCGGCGTTGGATTGAGCAATCGCGTTCGCCCAAATGCACGATGTGACCTTTGTGGTCGGCGAGGATCTGAAATTCGATGTGGCGCGGGTTTTCGATGTATTTTTCGATGTACACGCTGGGGTTGTTGAAAGCGCGTTCCGCTTCGGATCGGGCGGTGTGAAATCCCTTGACCAACGCCGGATCGTTGTGAGCAATCCGCATCCCGCGTCCGCCACCGCCGCCGGCGGCTTTCACGATGACCGGATACCCGATCTTGCGAGCGATTTGGAGCGCTTCCTGTTCGTCGGCGACCGGGCCGTCGCTGCCGGGAACGATAGGCACACCGGCTTTCTTCATGGTGGCGCGGGCGGCAATTTTGTCGCCCATGGCGCGGATGGCGCTGCTGGGCGGGCCGATAAATTTGATGTTGCAATTCTCGCAGACCTCGGCGAAATGGGCATTCTCCGCCAGGAATCCGTAGCCCGGATGAATCGCCTCGACATCGCCGATTTCGGCGGCGCTGATGATCCGGTCTATTTTGAGGTAACTTTCCGAGCTGGGCGGCGGTCCGATGCAAACGGCTTCATCGGCCAGTTGAACGTGGAGGCTGGTGGTGTCAGCCTGCGAATACACCGCCATGGTCCGAATGCCGAGTTCCTTGCAGGCACGTATGATACGCACCGCAATCTCACCACGGTTGGCGATCAGAATCTTGTCGAACATGCTCTTATTTGGGACGAACCGCAAACAGTTTCTGGCCGAATTCAACCGGTTTGGCGTTCTCGGCCAGCACTTCGGTGATGACGCCTTTGCATTCGGCTTTGATTTCGTTCATCACTTTCATGGCCTCGACGATGCAGACGACGGTATCCTCGTCCACTTCGCTGCCGACTTCCACGTAGGGCGGCGAATCGGGCGACGGCGCGCGATAGAAGGTGCCCACCATCGGCGAGGTGATAAACCGAGTGTCCGTCGTCGGCGCAGCCTGCACGGCCGGAGCCGGGCCAGGAGGCGGCGTCGGTGCCACGACAAGCGCGGGCGGCGGAGCGGTGACCGCCTGCTGAACCCCTTCCGGCCCGCGTTTGATGCGAATCTTCAACCCGTTGGATTCCATGGAGAATTCCGACAGGTCGTTTTCCTTCATCATTTCGATGATGGCTTTTATTTGTTCGAGTTCCATGCTCGTTTCCTTTGGCGTTCGCCTACTACGGGATGCGACTGTAGCAAACCGCCCTTCAGTTGTCTAACGCTTTCCTCGATGGCTTTCAGTTCTTCCCGGTAGCTCCTTTCGCCGGGGTGCAACGCGATGGCTTGTCGCAACGCCGCCGCCGCCCATGCCGGTTTGCCTGCTGACCAGTAGGCGCGCGCCAGCCGAACATGACGTCCCGGACGCATCGGATCGAGGTCCACCGCTTTGGCGTAGGCTTCCAGTGCCGTCGCCTTGTCGCCCAGTTGCATCGCCACGTCTCCCAGCAACGTCCAATAGTGCGGGTTGCGTGGCGCCCGTTGCACGGCTCGGATCGCGTCGCCTTTTCCAAAGGCAAAAGCGGCCGCCAGCATCCCACCCTCCAGCCACAAAATCCCCGTGACCAACAGGGTTGCCAACACCACAAGCACGCGACGGCAGCGGTCGGCGGTCGGCGGCACCGCTTGCCGTCCGTCCGCCTTACTAGCCACCGGATCGGACAAACCCTGCACCGCGCCGAGCAGGCCGAACGCCGGCAGCGCGACGCCGGGAACGTAAAGGTCGAAATCCAACAAACCGTGCGTCGTCCATGCTGCGAGTGCGGCGGCCAATCCTGCGCTCAGCGCATCAGCGCGTTGGCGAGCCAGCCGCAGCGCCCGCCAGAGGCCGACTCCCCAGAGGGCGGTGAACACGACGAAAGCCCCAATGCCGGAATCGGACGCCATTTGGAGGAAATTGTTGTGCGCAAGTTGAGCTTCCTCTGTCGGCGCTGTTTTGTATTTCGGGTAGATCGAGCCGAAGGTACCGGGACCGGTCCCCAACCACGGATAATCCCGAACGATCCGCGCCGCGCCGCCCCAGTAATCCCACCGCGCCGCCAAACTGCTGCTTCCCAGATGCAGCCACCCGCCCTTCAACAAAAGCGCCACCAGTAACGCCGCCAGCAACGCGGCTCCAACCCATCGGCGAGCAGAGCCGCGTCGGCAACCCAGCCACGTCAGTCCGCTCACGGCCAGCGCGACACATCCACCGCGCGACCCCGACAACGCCACACCCACCAGCATCAACCCGCCGGCCACTGCGACAGCGGCGATCTTGGTTATCCTGTTTTCCGCTTTCGACCAGAGCCACGCGCACAACGGCGCGAACACCAGCGCCAAAAAACCCGCCAGCGAATTCGGCGAAGCAAACGTGCCGAACACGCGCCGACTGGTCAGCTTCCACCGCAGCGCCTCGCTGAGGTTGGCATGCTCCTCGGCAAAACGTCTGGTGGCTTCCAGGCCGCCGAAATGTTGGTCCAGCGCCACGCCGCAGGCCAACAACGTCGCCACGGCAAGCGAACCGACCAGCCATCTTTCCCACTTCGGCTCGCGCGCGCACCGGGCCGAGGCGTAAAACAGCACGGCACACGCGGCGAAATGCAGCAGAGTGTCCATTCCCGTCTGCCAGCAAATCGCAACCCGCATCGCCAGCGCCTGCGTGACCAGCCACAGTCCCACGAGCCAACCCAGCAACCCGCCGCCTGCTGTCCATGCGCCATCCAGCGCCAGCGCCAGCAGCAGCACCGCCGCCAGCATGACTGCCAACTGATTCGGCCACGCCCAGAAAACCCATTCCAGCGGCGCCGAGGGCGGGATGGCAAGAGACTGGAGGTTGACAGGCACCACAAACTTCAGCGGCGCCAGAAACCACAACAGCCCCGTCAGGGCAAGCAAGCAGCGTTTCATGGAGATTAGATCAATTTCAGCAGGCCGACTTCCAACGCGAACGATTCGTTGATGTTGCGGTCCAGCGCGTCGCGGATTCTCTCAACGGCGTCCAGATAGGCCACCGCTCGTTCGTAACTCAATTTCTCCGCCGCGCGTCGCACATCCGCCTCGCGATCCGCATGAACCAGCGCCCCCGACCCGGCCCCGCACACACACAACAACACGTCGGCAAACCACGTGTAAAGTTCCTCCAGCACCAGTTCGCGACGACGTCGGTATTCGCCTTCCACCGCTGCCGCCCGTTCTTTCTCCAGCTTCTCGCGCGCTTCCGGCTCCAGCGCGTCGGGCGGTTGCGGAAATTCGTCGGACTGCTCCGTGGCGAGGCGCATTTCCTCCAGCAGCTTCGTCAGCGCCGCGTGAAGCCGGTAGACGTGGACAATCCCGCGCGGCTGTACTGCCGAGAACTCTGCCAGCAAGGAGACGGTCCTCTCCTGCTCGGGCGTGCGTTCGGCGCGGATCGCACCGAAGGACAGCCGCAAGCAGCGCGAAAGGATGGTGGGCAGCAACCGTTGCGGCTCCGCGGTCAACAGAATCAGGACGGTGTGATCGGGCGGTTCCTCCAGCGTCTTCAAAAAAGCGTTCTGGGCGGGTTCCCTCATGCAGTCGGCATCCACGACAATTCCGACCTTGTTTTTCCCCACCACCGCTTTCAGGGCGATGGCGTTCGTGAACTCGCGGATTTGGTCAATTTGAATCTGTCGGCTCTTCGATTCCGGTCGGACCCAGTGCACGTCGGGATGTTTTTCTTGTTCAATCTCAAGGCAGGATTTGCAACGACCGCAGGCGTCGTCCTGTTTCTGCTGGCAGTTCAGCGCCTGCGCCAGCGTTTTGGCCATCAGCCATTTGCCGCTGCCGCGCGGTCCGCAAAACAAATAGGCGTGCGCCAGCCGATGCTCGCGCAAACTGCGCCGCAGCCGTTCCGCCACGACCCGGTTGCCGCTGAAATCCTCAAAGGACACGTTGAATCAGGCTCCAGATTTCCTCGCCGACCACCTCGAGGTTGCGGCTGCCATCCACCACCTTCACCCGTTGCGGCTCGCGTCGGGCCAGGTCGAGGTAGCCCTGACGAACCCGCTGATAAAATTCCAACGGCTGGTTTTCCATGCGGTCGAACAACTCGCGTCCTTTCGCGCGTTCCAGCCCGATGCGCGGGTCCAGATCAATCACGATGGTCAGGTCCGGCAGACAATCGCCCACCGCGAACCGGTTGATGGCGGCCACCTGCGCGGCGTCCAACTGACGACCGACGCCCTGATATACCGTCGTGGAATCCAGAAACCGGTCGGTGAGCACGATTTCCCCGCGCGCCAGCGCCGGTTCAATGGCTTGCCGAACCAGTTGCGCGCGGCTGGCGCAGAACAACAACAACTCCGTCTCCGGCGTCATCGCGCCCGATTGACGGCTGTATTGCAGCACGTGACGAATTTGCTCGCCCACCTCCGTGCCACCCGGCTCGCACAACAACAACACCTTTCGCCCCGCCGCCGACAATCGCCGGGCCACGCGATGGATGTGTGTGGATTTGCCGCAGCCTTCGCCGCCTTCAAAACTGATGAATGTACCGGTCCGCGCCATGAAAGGTGCCGCTGATAATAATCGTCGCCATCCGCCGACTCAAGGCGGTTCTTTCCGCCGGTCTCTATTTTTTCGACGGCGATGCGATCAGCGGGGTCGCGGCGGTCATTTCGTCGGGCACACCCAGCGCGCGCAGGATGCCCAGCGCGATGAGAGCGTTGCCGAGCGGTTTCATGTGCACGCCGTCGGTCGTCAACCAATTGCCCTTCTCCGAAGCCGGTTTGTGTTTCAACGCCTCCAGAAACATCGCGTGCAGGTCCACAAACGCACAATGCTTGTCGGCAGCCACTTTCCGCATCGCAGCGACATACAACGGCAAACGAAAATTGCCCTCCGACGCCGGGTCTTCCTGGATGATAGTGGGCGCGAGCAGAATCACCCGGATGCCGGCGGCCAGCGCTTTGTCCACCATGATTGCCACGTTGTCGCGGTAGGCTTTGAGCACGTCGTTTTCATGAGGTCGGCCCAGGCGATGCCAGACGTCATTGATGCCGACATGAAGGGTCATGAAGGCGGGTTTGCGAGCGAGCACGTCCTTGTCAAACCGCGCCAGCATATTCTCCGCCTTGTGGCCGCCGACGCCGGCGTTGATGATCTTCACCGAATGCAGTGGCGGATAATGAGCGGCGAGGACCTGCTCGATGTACCGCTGGTAAACGCCCGCCGCCGTGATCGAATCGCCCAGCGTCACGATGCTGTCGCCGGGTTGCAGTTGCAGTTCGCGCGGGGCGTCCCTCGACGGCGACACCAGCGGGATGACGCGGGCAAAAAGCCTTTCTTCAGCGCGCGCGGCGACGGCGCCCGCCAGAAGCGATGCGACCAGCAACCCCTTCACGCCTCCGTCCCCGAAAACTGGCTCTTCAGCGCCCACAACCCCAGCGCCGGGTTGCTGATGTAAAAGAGATCGCCCTGGAAGCCGTCCTTCAACCCTTCGACGGGATAATCCGCGATGTTGCCGGCCTGGAAACCGACACTGCGAATGGCCTCGGCGCTCATGCCGGGGCCGGGACAATAGGTGATGCGGAATCGGCCTTCACTGGAGCCGTGAATCAGGTGCGCAGCGGCGCTGAGGTTGTTGCGAAGGTCCTCATTGGCCTGCACGGCAGCCAGCGTGGCCGGCGTGCCCCGGTAACCGTACTTGCGGATGAGCCGATCAATCTCCGGGTCTTCGCCAAACTCCTTCAGGCCGGGCGCGAGGATGATCAGCTCGCCGCCGTCGGCCATCGCCATGCGGGTCCGATAAATCGCCTTGTTGCCGAGCCAGGTGCTCTTGAACTCGTGCGGGTCCAGATACACCAGCACCTTCTTCAACGGCGCGTCGAGCAGATCGAGATTGACCTTCTGGGAGAGTTTCGCGCCGGTCTCGAACGTCGCGTCGTCGTCGCCGATGTACAGACCCCGCATGATCATCCGGCCCGTGGCGACATCCTTCTGCATCACCGTGAGCACATACAGAATCGGCAACTCGCGCAGGAAGGTGGCCACGCAGTAATTGAAGAACTTTCGCACCGGCGTCTGAATCCGTCCCATCATTCGTTCCATCCCGTAGGCGGCGCCGAGAAAATGCGACTTGTTGATCGTCTCCGCTCCGCCCACACCCGTGATGATGTTCTTGGTGTAGTTGGCGATGCCCGAGACTTCGTGCGGCACCAGTTGCCCCACCGACACAATCAGATCGTAGCCCGCAAACAGCCGGGTGCTGACCTCGACCCGCACGTCGTAGTCCACGCGCCCTTCGGACCATTCCCGCAGCAGCCTGCCGGGAACGACACCGACCTCGCGCACGCCGCGACGCCAGTCGTGAACGTAGAAATGATCCAGCGGGATGCTGTGGCCGAACATCATCCGCAACTGCGCCTCCGTCATGGGCGAATGGGTGCCGAGCGCCGGCATGACCGTGACAGTGGCGCGGGGCGCGAGCCGCTCGTAGAGCAGACGGGTCAGTTCCCCGGCGTCGGAGTTCAGCCGCGTGTGGTCCGGCGGCAAAATCAAAACGCGATGCAACGGTTTGCCGAGCGCCTCCAACGCCTGCGCGAGCGCGGCGCGCTTGTCGGCCGTGGTGAGATGGTCCGTGACGGAGCCTCGGGCGAAATACGTAGCCATGATGTTACTCTCTGGTTCTGGCCGTCATCATTGCCCAAACAACCCCGGAAGTCCAGCCGCCTTTGCGCCGAGCCGATGGACTCGCCAAGCCGGTCTTCCAATGCCGACAGGGCGAATGAAGTTTTTTCCTCTGCTCTCAGCGCAACACGGCGCCTTCGCTGGCGTTGGTGACCTGTTTCTGGTAGCGCGCCAGCCAGCCGCTCAGGTCCCGCTTCACCTGCACGGGCTGGCGCGCGGCGAATTCGGCCTCCGGCACGCAGATGTCAATGCGCCGATTCGGAAAATCAATCCGAATCCGGTCGCCATCCCTCAGTCGGGCAATCGGTCCGCCTTCGGCAGCTTCGGGGCTGACATGCCCGATGCAGGCGCCGGCAGTGCCGCCGCTGAACCGGCCATCCGTGATGAGAGCCACCTTGTCGCCGAGCCCCATCCCCACGATGTAGCTGGTTGGGCTGAGCATCTCCTGCATTCCGGGGCCGCCTTTGGGGCCTTCGTTGCGGATGACGACCACATCGCCGGCTTTGACTTTGCCGCCGAGAATGCCGGCGCAGGCATCCTCCTGGCTCTCGAAGATGACGCAGGGACCTTCAAAGACAAAACCGGGCAGGCAATGGGCTTTGAAACTGTCGGTGATGCCGGCGGTTTTGACCACGCTGCCCTGCGGGGCTAGTTGGCCGTAGAGCACCGCCAGGCCGCCGTCTTTGGAATAGGCGGTGGCCGCGGTGCGGATGCAATCCTCGGCTTGAAACGACTGGGCCGCATCGTGCGGCATCAGACCGCTAGGTTGCACCTTCGCGAGTTTTTTCGGGTCGTTCGTGACGCGGGCGCGAACGATCTGCCAGTTCTTGATGCGCAGCACTTGCATCAGGGCGACGGCGGTGCGGGAACCGTCGGCGGCGTATTGCCATCTGATGAGCACGGGTTCGTCCCGCAGCAGACCGAGTTCCTCGCGTTGCATCGGGTCGGCCTGCGCGAAGTGATCGGCAATGGCGTCGCGTCCGAGAAGCGGCGGCTGGCCGGGAAGGTCGAGGCGCGCTTTTTCGGCGAAGAGCACGGACTGCGCTTGCCGGTCGGCGGTGTTGAACGCGGCGGCTTTGCGCCAGAGTGTGATAGCGATGATGTCGCCGGGAAAGAACTGGATCGGTTTGGGCGCGATGCGACCGTTGCGCATCGGCACACAGGCGCCTGAGACTCGGGCGGCGGTGGCCCAGGCCGCGCATGTTTCGGAGCGCACGTCCCATTCTTCGATGTTCTGGCCGATGGTTTTGCCGGTGACGGTTTTGCAGTGGAGGTTGAGCAGGCCGAGTCGTTTCAGTTCGCCGAGGATGGTGTGGATGCCGCCGGCCCGCTGAACGTCCTGCATGTGATAGGGCGAGGAGGGCGACACTTTGCAGAGGCAAGGAACGCGTTGGGAGATGGCGTCAATGCGCGCCATGTCGTAGGGGATGCCGGCTTCGCGGGCGATGGCGAGCGTGTGAAGGATGGTGTTGGTGGAGCCGCCCATCGCCACGTCGAGGGTGAGCGCGTTGTCGAACGCTTCCAGCGTGGCGATGTCGCGCGGTTTGAGGTCCAGCTCGATCAACCGCAGAATCATCTGGGCGGCCTTCAGGTAAAGCGTCTCGCGTTCTTTGGAAACGGCCAGCACGGTGCCGTTGCCGGGCAACGCCATGCCGAGCGCCTCGCAGAGGCAGTTCATGGAGTTGGCGGTAAACATTCCCGCGCAGCAACCGCAGGTGGGACAGGCGGTTTGTTCCAGTTGCCGCAATTCTTCCGCGGTTATCTGGCCGGCCTGGACCTTGCCCACGGCCTGGAAAACGGAAATCAGGTCGGTGGCCTTGTTTTCGGGCGCGACGCCGGCGGCCATCGGGCCGCCGCTGACGAAAATGGTGGGGATGTTGACGCGCATGGCGGCCATCAACATGCCGGGGATGATCTTGTCGCAGTTGGGAATGCAGATCATGCCGTCGAAACAATGCGCCCGCAGCATGGACTCGACGCTGTCGGCGATCAATTCGCGCGACGGCAGCGAAAACTTCATGCCGCCGTGCCCCATCGCGATACCGTCGTCAATACCGATGGTGTTGAACTCGAAGGGGACGCCGCCCGCTTCGCGGACGAACCGTTTCACCAGCGCGCCGACTTCCTGCAGGTGGGCGTGACCGGGGATGCAGTCGGTATAACTGTTGCCAATGGCAATGAACGGTTTGTCGAAGTCAGCCTCCGATTCGATCGCGCCGGTGGCCCGCAGCAGGCTGCGGTGCGGCGCGCGTTCCAGACCTTTCTTGGTGACATCTGATCGCATGGGTAATTCCTTTGTTGGTTTGGCGCACAACTCTGCCACGCTCCGCCCCGCAACGCAAGCGCCAGTCTTTACAGAAGCGGCGGCGACCGTTACACTATCCGCGTGAAACTGCTCGCTTTCTCCGATGTGCACGGTCGCTTCGACAACGTGACCTTGGTCCTCAGCGCCACGCGCGATGTGGATGCCGTGGTCGTGGCGGGCGACATCACGCAATTCGGGACTCCTGCCGACGTGGACGAGGCCGTCGCCCAGTGGCAGCCGCTCGCGCCGGTCTTGATGGCGGTGGCGGGCAACATTGATTCTCCGCAGATCGAGCGGCATCTGAAAAAGCTCGGCGTCTCGTTGAACGCTTGTTGTCGCCAAGTGGGCGGTGTGGCGTTTTTTGGTTGCTCGGCGGCGCCCATCTCCATCGGCACGCCCTACGAAATCTCCGAGGACGACATCGCCGAGCGGCTGCAACGCGGCGCCGCCGGCGCGGAAAACGGTCGGCTGCGGGTGCTGGTGTCGCATGCGCCGCCACGCGGCGTGTTGGATTGGACCGGCAGCGGCGTTCACGCCGGCAGCGAGGCGGTGCGCGCTTTTGTCGAACGAGAACAACCCACACTGGTGATCTGCGGCCACATTCACGAAGCGGCCGGGCAGCAACGCCTCGGCTCGACGCTGGTGGTCAACTGCGGCCCGGCCCTGCGCGGTCATTACGCCGTCATCGAGCTGGACGCCAACGGTTGTCGGGCGCAGGTGCGCTGAACAGGATTGCGCGTCATGCAGGAACTGATCAGCCAACTGCGCGCCGGCAGAGATCTCTCGCGGCAAGAGGTGGCCGCTGCCGTGGCCGCGTTGCTGGATGACAACGTCGGCGAGGAGGCGAAGGCGGATTTTCTGACGTTGCTGGCCCAAAAAGGCGAGACGGCGGACGAGATTGCCGCCTTCGCGCTGGAGTTGCGCGCCCGCTCGCTCGATCCACAGCTTCCGGGCGAACTGCTGGACGTCGTCGGCACCGGCGCCGACAGGGCGCAGACGTTCAATATTTCCACCTGCGTGATGTTCATTGCGGCGGCCGCGGGCGTGACGGTGGCCAAACATGGCAACCGAGCGATCACCAGCCAGTGCGGCAGCGCCGACGCGCTGGCGGCGCTCGGAGCGAATATCGAGTTGCCGCCCGACGCTGCGCGGCGCTGTTTGGAGGAATCGGGGCTGACGTTTTTGTTCGCGCCGTTGTATCATCCGGCGTTCAAGAAAATTGCTCCCGTCCGCCGGAAACTGGCCGACCGCAAACAGCGCACCGTGTTCAATCTGCTCGGTCCGCTGGTGAACCCGGCTCGGCCGACTCATCAGGTGATCGGCGTTTGCGATCGCGGCTTGGTGACGAAATACGCCGGGGCGCTGCGGCGGCTCGGACTGAAACACGCCATGGTCGTGCATGGCGACGGACTGGACGAGTTCACGACGCTGGGACCGAATTACGTCGCGGAGTTGTGGGGCGAACGCATCGAGATTTCCGAGAAGGCCTTTCCCTACCAACCGTCCGACCTTCCGATCTCCGCGCCCACACGCCGCGATCTGGCCGGCGGCGACCCGGCCACCAACGCGCAAATCATCCGCAACGTGCTCGCCGGCCAGGATCGCGGACCGAAGCGGGACATCGTGTTGCTGAATGCGGCGGCCGCGCTGGTGACCGCCGAACGGGTCGCCGATTTTCCCAGCGGCTGGATGCTGGCAGCGGAGTTGATTGACAGCGGGGCGGCCACCGCCAAGCTGGAAGCGTTTGTCGCAGCGACACGGCTCGCGTAAGTTGTTCCGTGCGTCCTCACCTTGCAAGGGCGTTGGATTGGTTTTCGATCAAGCTGGCCACGCTCGCGGTTCATCGAACCGCCGGCGGGCACGGGCATGCGGCTGAGGTAGAAACGTTGCTGCATGATCCGAGGTTCTTTTGTGATTTTGTCGGGGCACCGAAGGATTTGCGAATCGAGGGCCGTTCGTTTTCTTTCTCTTCACCCGTGCGCTCGGCGTGGGAGCGGAACAACACGGTGCACGGGCGTTTCTTTCCAGCGAGCGGAACGTGGCAGACAGCAGCGACGGTGGTGTTGCTACACGGCTGGAACCACGAGCTGGGTTATGAAACGTTGTTTCCGTGGCTGGCGCGCCGATTGAACGCGGCGGGACTGAACGCGGCCACGTTCGAGCTGCCGTATCACCGGCATCGGAAACCGCGCGAGCCGGGCGCGATTCGCAATTTCATTGCCGACGATCTCCGGCACGTGGCGATGGCGGCGCATCAGGCGTTGGCCGACGCGCGGGCGTTGATTGCGTGGCTGTCGGTGCAGGGCTCGGGTCGTGTCGGTGTGTGGGGAATCTCGCTCGGCGGGTGGCTGGCGGGATTGCTGGCGTGCGTGGAGGAGCGGCTGGGGTTTGCGGTGTTGATGACGCCGGTGGCGCGGATGGATCGGGTGATTGCGGAACTGGAGTTCTGCGAGCCGATTCGCCGCAGCCTCGGCGGCGCCCGCGTGCGGATGGAGCCGCTGAACCTCATGTCGCACCGTCCGAAGGTGCGACCGCAGGATATTCTGGTGGTGGCCAGCGAGCATGATTTGTTCGCGCCGGTGGAGACGGTGGAGGAGTTGGTTGGCTGTTGGGGGGCACCGACGTTGTGGCGTTTGCCTCACGGGCACATCAGTATCATATTGTCAGCGTCCGTGATGCAACGGACGGTGCAGTGGATTGTCGAGAGGAGCTGAGTGATGAGGTGGTGCATGTGTGTTTTGCTGGCGTTGAGCGCGTGTCGGGCTGAGCCGCGCCGCGAGGCGATGGTGCGCGAGCAAATTGAGTCGCGCGGCATCACCAACGTCGCCGTGCTGGCGGCCATGCGGAAGGTGCCACGGGAGGAATTTGTGCCGGCAGCCATGCGGTCGCTGGCGTTTCGTGACGGGCCATTGCCGATCGGCCGCGGCCAGACCATCTCGCAGCCTTACATTGTGGCGTTGATGTCGGAGCTGCTGGAGGTCAAGCCGGGCGACAAGGTGTTGGAGGTGGGCACCGGTTCGGGCTATCAGGCGGCGGTATTGGCGGAGATGGGAGCGGAGGTGTTTACGGTCGAGATTGTGAAGGAACTGGCCACGACGGCCGAGGAACGATTGAAACGGCTCGGATACGGTCGGGTGAAAGTGAAACACGGCGACGGTTATCTGGGCTGGAAGGAACAGGCGCCGTTTGACGCGGTGATTGTGACCTGCGCGGTCGAGCCGGTTCCGCCGCCGCTGTTGGAGCAGTTGAAACCGGGCGGCCGACTGGTCGTGCCCCTGGGAGAGGCCGGCGACACGCAAACGTTGGTGGTGCTGACCAAAGATGCTCAGGGCAAGGTCCATCGCCGCGACGTGGCGCCGGTGTTGTTTGTCCCGCTGGTTCGCGAGGAGAAACCGTAGAGCGAGCTTCGGCTTGTCCGGCTCCGGGTCGCGCGGACGCCTTCTCAGAAGGCGAGATGATACTTCACGCTGAAACGCGGCTCGGCCATCATCGGTGCCACGGCGTCGCGCCAGGCGGCATAATGCGCGGTGTCCTTGTGCGCAGCGGGAGCGCCCAGGTTGCGGTAGGCCTCGATGAGCACGAAGCGGGTCGGGTCATCTTGTTGCTGAAGCACATCAAATTGGGCGATACCGGGTTCCTGACGGCTGAGACGCGCATTTTCTTGCGTCGCCGCTTTGAACGCTTCCACACATTCGGGTTTCACGTGAACATGAACAAGAACGATGAACATGGGAATTCCTCCGGGATAATTACCATTGAATCACGCACGACGCCCACGTCAGGCCGCCGCCGAAAACCACCAGCAAAATCGCGTCGCCGCGCTGGAATCGGCCTTCGCGGGCTGCTTCATCCAGCGCAATGGCCACCGAGGCGGCGCTGACGTTTCCGTAGCGGTGCAGGTTGACATAGACTTTTTCTTTCGGTGCACCCAGCCGTTCGGCCAGCGCGTCCACGATCCGAATATTGGCCTGATGCGGGATGACGCATTGGATGTCGTGGATGGTGAGGTTGCACTTTTTCAGCGCCTCTTCGGCGGCGTGTTGCATGGCGATGACGGCGCTTTTGAAGACTTCCTTGCCTTCCATCTTGATGAAGTGCATTCGGGCGCTGACGGTTTCTTTGGACGCGGGGAATCGCGCTCCGCCAGCCGGCAATTGAAGGATGTCCGCCTGGCTGCCGTCGGCCCCCAAACAGGTGGCGAGGATGCCATGCTCTTCGCCGCGACTGCGCAGGATGGCGGCACCGGCCCCGTCGCCGAAGAGCACACAGGTGGAACGGTCCTGCCAGTCCACAATGGTGGAAAGTTTTTCCGAAGCGACCACCAGAACCGTCTCGCAGGCGCCCGAAGTGATGAATTGCTGACCGATCTCCAGTCCGTAGAGAAACCCGGAGCAGGCCGCCTCGATGTCGAAGGCCGGGACATGTCGGAGACCAAGTTTGTGCTGGATCAGACAGGCGGTGCTGGGAAACGGCATGTCGGGTGTCACGGTGGCACAGATGACGAGGTCAATCTGGTCTTCCCGAACTGCGGCCTGTTGCATCGCTCGGCGGGCGGCCTCCGCGCCCATGTCGGAAGTGCACATCCAGTCGGGAGCCAGACGGCGTTCTTTGATGCCGCTGCGGGTGGTGATCCACTCGTCGGTGGTGTCCACCATTTTTTCGAGGTCTGCATTGGTCAGAACGCGGTCAGGAACGTAGGAGCCGGTGCCGACAATGTGAACGGGTCTAACAAAACGCTTGGGTTTCGGGCTGCGAAGGCTGGGTTTGACAGAGGGTGTCATGAAGTTTTCTGATTTCCTCCACGATGTGTTCGTTGAATTGACCCTCGACGCATCGAACGGCGACGCGAAGGGCGTTTTTGATGGCCTTGGGGGAGCTGGAGCCGTGCGCCTTGATGCAGATACCGTTGACGCCGAGAAGCACCGCTCCGCCATACTCATCGGGGTCGGCTTTGCGTTTGAGGGCGCGGAAGGCGCCCGACGCCAGCAGCGCGCCCAGTTTGCGGATCGGATTTTTCTGGAGTTCATCGCGCAGCCACAACGCAATGACCCGCGCCGTGCTCTCACAGGCCTTCAACACGGCGTTGCCGACAAAGGCGTCGGCGACAATGACATCGGCGACATTGGCAAAAAGGTTATGGCCGTCTATGTTGCCGACGAAGTTCAACGAGGTTTGTTTCAGCAAACGATGCGCCTCCAGCGTCAACTCGTTGCCCTTCATTTCCTCGGTGCCGAGAGAGAAGACGGCGACGCGCGGATGGGGGTAACCGACGATCTGACGGGAATACAGGCTGCCCATGACGGCGTATTGAACGAGGTTGATGGGATGCGGTTCGAGGTTGGCTCCGGCATCCATGAGGACGAAAACGTTATGAGGCGACGGGATCAGGCAGGCCAGTCCGGGGCGATCTACTCCCTCCAGCGTGCGCAATTTCAGATGCGCCGCCGTCAGCAGCGCCCCCGTATTGCCCGCCGAAAGCACGGCGTCGGCTTCCCCGCGTTTGACGATGTCAACGGCGCGCGACATCGAGCTGTCCTTTTTGCGGCGCACCGCCTGCACGGGCGGGTCCTCCATCGTGATGACCTCGCTGGCGTGGACAATCTCGATGCGCGGATCGCGCGATCCCAGTCGCTCCAGCTCCGCTTCGATGCGAACGGCGTCTCCCACCAGAAACAAACGCGAGATGTCGCGTTGCTCGCGCAACGCCTCCGTGGCGCCCTCCACGATGTTGCGGGGCGCGAAATCCCCACCCATCGCATCAACAGCGATTTTCATCGGCAACGACGATTCAGGCAGGCTTGACCGACAGCACTTGGCGGCCCTTGTAGTAACCGCACGACGGACAAACCCGATGCGGCCGCACCCGCGCGCCACACTGCGGACACTTCGACAACTGCGGCGCACGCGGCCGGTGCGACGCCTTGCGTGTGCGCAAGCGCATTTTGGACATTCGACGTTTCGGGACACCCATACTGGAAGCTCTCCTACTTTAGTTTCAACTGGTCCAGCGCCTGCCACCGCGTGTCTTCGCGGGTCACTTTGCAACCACAAGCGCCTTCGTTCAAATCCTTCCCACAGACCGGACACAACCCCCTGCAGTCCGTCTGACACAACGCCCGTTGGGGAAGTTCGAGGATAATATCTTCCCGCATCCGGGGCGTCAAGTCCACGAAGTCCTCCCCGCTCAACTCCTGCAAACAGACAAATTGCCGCACCAGAATCGCCTGCCGAAACATCCGCAGGCATCGTCCGCAACGCAAGGTTGCCTCCGTCCGCAACCAACCGGTCACCAGCAACGAATGCCCCTGCAATTGCGCGTGCAACTGGTATTCCACCGGCAACTCAAAGGACACATCCTCCTCATTCAAGTCCATGATCTCTGGGGACTCGGCACCGGCCAGGTCCTCGCCCCCCACGGGAATGCGTTTGACATTGATTTTCATGGCGAAAACTTCCTTCGCAGCGCGGCCTGCACTTCGCGCGGCACAAAACAACCGATCCGCCCGCCCAGGCGCGCGATTTGTTTGATCAAGCGCGAACTCACAAACGTGTACTCGTCTTTCGGCGCCAGAAACATCGTTTCCACCTGCGGCGCCAACTTGCGGTTCATCAACGCAAATTGAATTTCATATTCAAAATCCGACACCGCTCGCAACCCGCGCACAATGGCCACCGCCCGCTTGCGCTGCGCATAATCCACCAGCAACCCCGAGAAATGGTCCACCTCCACCCCTTTCAGGCCGCGCACCGCCGCCCGCGCCAACTCGACCCGCTCCGCCACGGTGAACAGCGGTTGTTTTTCGGCGTTTTCCGCTACCGCCACAATCACCCGGTCGAACAACTTCGCCGCGCGACGCACGACGTCCAAATGGCCATTGGTGATCGGATCAAAACTCCCCGGATAAATCGCGGTTTTCAACAGTCTCCTCCGTCGTTTTGCTCCAACGATAGTTTCCCGCAAACCCATTTGCAATGATTCTTTTCTTGGCGAAGATGAGTTTGCCACTGACCTCCCTGAGGGGGGCTGCTACCTGGCGGCCCGCGCCCGAAAGAGGCTGTCAGGATTTCGTCTCGCCGCGCCAGCGAGGGCTACCCCACAGGGCCACAGCGGCAACCAGCATCATGACGCCCGCGATCAAGTGGGCGATGGTGAAAATCCCGAAATAATAGGTCGTATAATCGCCGCGGACAAACTCGATGGCAAACCGCATCGCCCCGTAAACAAGCACATACCACCACCAAACCTGGCCGTCGAAACGTTTGCGGCGGGAAAATGCGCTCAACACCGCAAACAACAAGAGATTGCCGATGGCCTCGTAGAGTTGCGTCGGATGCACCGGCTTTCCGTGGGTGAGGTGGTTGCCGGGAAAGCTCACCGCCCACGGCCAGCGACAGGCCGACCCGTAACAGCAACCGTTGAAGAAGCAACCCACTCGACCGAGGGCATGTCCGAGCGCCAGACAGGGCGCCAGCAGGTCGGCCAGTTTCCACAGTGGCAATCGGCGTTTGCGGGCGAACAGAATGGTGGCCAGAACCGCGCCGAGGAAGCCGCCATAAAACACAAACCCCTCGCGCAACGAACGCAATCCCTCCTGCCGCCACGCCCCAACAACCTCCTCCCAGCAGAACAGCACATGAAACAATTTGGCGCCGCCCATTCCGGCGATGATGATCCAGATGCCCAGATCGCTGACGGCGTGCGGCTCCAGCCCCTGCGCTCTGGCTCGTCGGCTCGCCAAGCTCAGGCCGAGCAAAAAACCCGCCGCCACCAACACCCCGTAAGTGTGAATGTCCAACGGGCCGACGCGAAACAGAATCGGATGCATAGCTCAGAAGCTTTCGTCGAGCACGATGTTGTTTCGTTTCAGCGTGCTGCCTTCGACGCGGAAAAGTTCGACCAGCGATTCGCTGTAATCGGCCTTGGCCCGGATTTCGGCGGAACGGGCGGCGGCCAGTTGGGACTGCGCCTGCAGGACCAGAAAACTGGTGGAGGTGCCGGCGCGGAGCTTGGTTTCTTCGGCTTTGAGCGATTCTTCTGCCAGGCGGCTGGCGGCGCGGGTGGCCTCGACGCGTTTGAGGTTGGTCTGGACGCGCCCCACGGCGTTGTCCACTTGCACAACGATGTTCTGCTCAAGCTGTTTCAACGTCAACAGAGCCTGTTCCCGATCCAGCCGGGCCATGGAATAGTTGGCGCGCGCCTGTCGGTTGCCGATGGGAAAGCTGATGGAGAAGCCGATTCCCCAGGCGTTGTGATCCTGGCTGAGCTGGCGCGCGGTCAGCGTGTGGAAACCGCTGCCGGCCCATCCGTTCATTCCGTAGCTGGCCTGCAAATCCAGTTCGGGCCAGAGTTGGTTGCGCGTATATTGGACCAGAATGTTCTGGCGCTCCACCTCGTGTTTGGCCGCCAGAAAATCGGGCCGCTGCTCCAGCGCGGCGCGTGTGCTGCGGGCGACGTCCACCTCGACCATCTCCGCCACCGGGTAATCCAGCGGCACCAGCGTCTCGCCCAACAGAAACCGCACGTCGGAGCTGATGAGTCGTTTCAACGCGTTCTCGTTGTCTTTGATCGCGCGCTCGGCGACGATGACCGCCTCCTCGCGCTCGGCCACGCCGGCTTCCGCCTGCGTCACATCCAGCGGAGACATCACGCCGACTTGCACCCGTTTGCGGTTCTCCTCCAGCAGGCGCTTGGCGCGATTGAGGTCTTCGAGCTTGGCCTTGTGGTCTTCAATGGCAAAGACCAGCTCGTAGTAGGCGCGGCTGACTTCGCTGACCTTGTTCATTACCAGCATCGCAAAATTCTGAGTCGCGATGTCCCGTTTCTTCCGAGCCACGCGAATGTAGGCCAGATTCGGGTTGAACCCGAAGTTCTTCAGCAACGGTTGCGTCAAGGTCAGCGACGCGTTGCCCGTATAGAGGTAATCGGGCACGCCGGTGCCGCCGCTGCGGTAGTCGCTGACCGACAGATTGTAGCGGGTGCCCGTCGGCAACACGCCTCCGAGGCCGAGGCTGGGATTGAACTGGCGCAAGTCGGTGTAGTCGCCGGTGGTCCGGGGCGTGGAAGATTCATTGTAGGTGGCGCTGGCAATAAAGGCGGGGTCGAACACGCCCTCCTGTTGGACCACGCCCCAAGTGGCGATGCTGGGATAGATTCGTTCGGCGCGAATTTCGAGGTTGTCGGTCAACGCCCGCTCGATGCAGGCCCGCAACGTGATCGTTCGGACCACGGGATTGGTTTCTACAGCGACCAAAACCGGCGCCAACAGACAAAAACACACCAGAGCAGTCGTCCTTTTCATAGGTGTCCGACTCCATCATGCCCGAAGGGCGCGCAAAGTCAACCCGTTGCTGGCACCGCACGCCGACGCACCAGAATGGTGCGAGCCACGTCGCCTTCGAGGGCCAGCTCCGTCTCGCCCACGCGAATCACAAACGCGGGGAGTTTCTGCTGCAACGTCAGCGGAGTACCGGCGGTCAGGCCGTAAACCGCCAGCATTCGACCGCGCGCTTCCGCTCCCGGCGTCATTCCGACAAACTCGGCCGTCTCGCCCGCCTCCAGTTGCGTCAGGTCCAGCGTGCCGGCGCGCACACGCGGTTGGTGGAACCACTTGGCGAGCCAGCGAAAGGGGCGGGCCGGTTCGGGAAACTCATAGTGACAACTGGGGCATTTGATCAGCTTGCAGAAACGGCCCAGCGGACAACCATGCGTGCAAACCGAATCGGTTTTTTCAAACTCGAATCCGCACAGCGGACATTGTACCCGTGACGGTTTTCCATTCATCATCAGAATCCTAAGAAATGCACTCCCTTGTCCACCAATCCGCCCACCAGAAACGCGAAGACAAACACAAACACGGCAATGGCCGCCGCGGTCTTGCGCCCCAATTCGCGGGCGATCATAAACAGCGTCGCCACACACGGCATGAACAAGGTGATTGTCACCATCGCCACCAATACCTGATGCGGCGTGAGCGCTCCGCTCTTGGCCGCATCCAACAAATACACCGCGCCGTAGTCACGCCGCAGAAAACCGACCAGAAACGCGTTGGCCGCCTGCGGAGGCAACCCCAACCATCCCTTGACCAACGGTTCGGCCCAGCGCGAAATCTTCTCCAGCAGATTGAACGTATCGAGCACAAACAAGATCGCCGTGCCCAACACAAACAACGGAAGCACCTCCTTCAAATACCATTCCAACCGCGCCCATGTCTTCATCACCACATTGCTCAGTAACGGCCGACGCATCGGCGGAAGCTCCAAAACAAAATCACTCGCTTCTCCCGCGTAAAGTTTCGACGCCAACCAGCCAATCAGAAATGTCAGCCCCACCATCAACACAAACCAAAATGCCACCGCCGCCGCCGAAATGCTTGCCATCATCGCCAGCAACACGCCAAGTTGTGCCGAGCAGGGCACCGCCACCGCCAGCAACAACGTCGTGATCACTCGCTCCTTGCGTGTCTCCAAAATCCGCGTCGTCATCGTCGCCATCGTGTCGCAACCCAATCCGAGCACGATCGGCAACACGGCTTTCCCGTTCAGCCCCATCCCGCGAAAAACACGGTTGACCATCACCGCCAATCGCGGCAAATACCCGCTGTCCTCCAGCACGCCAAAGACCAGAAAAAACGTCGTCACAATCGGCAACAAAATGGCAAATCCGTACGAGAGCGCCATGGTAATCATCCCGTACGGCCCGACCAAAAAATCATGCACAAACCGGCTCAAGCCGCCCGCCTCCGAGCGGTAGTTCGCGCTCAACACCTGCTGCTGGTTGCGCCAGATTTCCCAGCCGCGCGACGGACTGAACGGGATTTCCAATTTCAAGTCGGAAATTTCCGTCTCGTGTTGGTGCGGGAACGGCAGCGCCGCGTCCACAAGCCGAATCGCCCACGGACTGATATATCGCTGAAAAACCCCGGTCTCCAGCGCGTCCACACAGGTGCCCGCGCCGAACAGTCCGACAAACCAAAACGTCACGTACAACACCAGCGCCACCAACACCAGACCCGTCAGCGGATGCATCGCCCACCAACCGAGTTTCTGTGCGAAAGTGGGCTGACGCGGGCGCACGTGCGAATAGGTTTGCGCCAGCAACCGATGGATCGCCGCAAAAGGTTCTCCCTCCAGTCGCGGCACGGCCGCCGCCGCCAAACTTTTCTGCACCAGATGAATCCCCGTGTTGGCCGTGGCAATCGTGGGCACCACTGGAATGCCAAGGAGTTCGCCGAGCTTGCGCGTGTCAATATGTCCGCCGCAGGCATCCAGTTCATCCATCATGTTCAACACCAGCACCACCCGCCGTTGTTGCCGTGCCAACTCATACGTCACCAACAGGGCGCGCCGCAGATTCTTTGCGTCGGCTACCTGCACGATCACCCCGTCGGGATGATCCCGAATCACGTTGCAGGTCACCCGCGCATCCTCCGTGCGGGGCGCTAGTTCATTGACCCCCGGCGAATCAATCACCGTGTATCGCTCGCCATCGAACAGCATTTCGCCGCGCGTAATCTCGACGGTCGTGCCGGGATAATTGGAAATGACGACAAACTTCCCCGTCAGCTTGCTAAACAACACGCTTTTGCCGACGTTCGGGTTGCCAACCAAAATGACGGTCCGTTCGCTCATCAATAGACAAAGCTTTCGATTTCGTAGTGCGCAAGATACGGGCGACCTCGCCCGCCGTCAAACCGCAAACCAACCCGAATCGCTCGCTCCTGTTGTTGCATTAGCTCCGGCGACAGCAGCGGCGCATCGTAACGGCTGCCCGGCCGCACCACCAGAGGCGAAAAATAAATGTAGTCGCCTTTGCCCAATGGCAACGCATTCAACACGCGCACCGTCTCCCGCACGTGCGACTCCGAAAATCGTTCCCCACCGGCTCCCAACAACACAATCACACCGACCACCAACCCCGCCGCCTTCGCCGCATTGACCGTCGCCGTGACACTCTCCGCCGTCGCCGGTTTGCGGAGCCAGCGCAACAGTTCATCGCAACCCGTCTCCATGCCGACATACACCCGACGCAAACCGAGCGGCGCCAGCACGGCAAAATCAGGCCGGCGCGTAAAAGCGTCCACAAACGATCCTACCGGCAACGCCACTCGTTCGCGGACCACCCGCAACATGGCCGACAACGTCTTCGTGGGTAACCCCAACGCATTCGCCTCGCCGAGAAACACAAACCGCCGCTGCCGCCATCCTTCGCCATGAAACGCCAGCACCGCTTCGACGTGCGCCGCAAACTCTTCCGGCGATTTCGCCCGAAACGGACGATCCCGATAGAAATCGCAAAACAAACAGCCCCGATACGCGCAGCCTTCCGTGGCCTGAAACACCAGCGCGTTATACTGGTCGGGCGGCAGAATGGCGACATCGCGGTAAAGCGCGCGAAACCGTTCCGCATCGGCGCGCGAAGCCGCCCGATCGAAACGCGCCGCCGCTTCTAGAAGCGGACGAAAAATTTCCCGCGCTTGCTCCGGCCTGGCGAACTCGACCGTCGCCGTGTCGAAGCGGCGTTGAACAGCCAGCACGCGCTCGCGAGCGCGCTCGATGACCGAATCGTCCGCGACAATTTCCCGCTGGATACCGTGGCCTTTGACCGTATGGAGAATCTTTCCCGACAACGACCGCCGGTGATAATCCGACAGCGTGACGAATTTGGTGAATCGTCCCTGCAGGTCGTAATGCAGCGCGACGTCGTCGCCAAAGGTCAACGTGAATTCAGACGGGCTGCGTGCCAGGTAAACGCGCAAACCGTCCGGCAACCGCAGTTGGAGGCCGGCCGAGAAACCGGGCACCTCCGCAAGCGTGCGCTCGCGCTGATAACGAAGAATGTCGGACTGCTCCATGAGGCCGTCGCACTATAAATCCGGAACACAAAATCTGAAACCCGAAACTCCACACCCTGCAGCAACAGGCGAGAAACGATACTTTTTCACCCTCAACTTCCGTTTTTGACTTCGCGCAGGATGCGGGCGTCGTCCTGATGACGCGGGCTTGCTATCTTCGATTGGATGCGGATCAGGCTATCGAGGTCAATTCAACGAGCAGGAGTGCCACCGTAGCGTCCTCGAATGTGTTTGGCCCACACGGTCGCAAACCGCACTGTGCTGACTTGCGGAAGCAGGTCCATCCGATTCGGCGGTAAGCCGCTTGGCACGATTTCCTCCGTCTTTCCTTCTTCCAACAAGCGCGCCGGCAGTAAGATCGGCGCAGAGCGCCACGAGCGCGGACAAACGTTGTTCGGGTGTTTGTCGTTGTCAGAACTCCAAGGCCCAGCGGTCTGCTTCCCCAAACGTGCGCGCGATGGGTGGTGATGATGCGTTTGCGTTGCTGTGTTTGCTCTCGCGATGCTCATGGAGCGGAAGACTGTGTATCGCACTCCATCAAGGGCTGCCATCTACCAATCTCACCGCATGTCGGCCCGACTTTTGTGCCGAGCGATAACCGCTGTGAGAGGCTGACGTTGAATGGGAACGGCTCCGCACCTGCGCGGTTTCAGCGGGAACGCTGCGTGGTTGTCTTGATGGGTCTTGGCTTCAGGCTCTTCGAGATATTGCGTGTGGAGCGGCTGGTGGCTGGCGCTGAGCCGGGGGGTGACGGCACCGGCTCGAGGTCCACGTAGTTGGGGAGATTGCCTTCGGTAAGAAACCTCTCTCCGTCGCAGGTCAAAGGATCAGCATCCCGTTGTTCGCGGCTGATCACCATGTCGGATCGGGCATTGACGCCTCGTGATTCATAGGTGTGGAAAAGCGAGTCGGTCATCACATCAAAATAGGATACCAACCGGCGTCCGCTCGGCGTATTGACCCACACGGCGATGTCGGAAGCGGCGATGGTGCCGCCGCCGTGGAAATGGGTGCCCAGTACTTGTCCGGCGGTCACGGAACTGCCGGCGCGCAGGGTGTTGGTCGCGTCCACATGAAACAGATAGAAACGAAACGCTGGAAACTCGGTGCTTTTGATTCGGATTTGGGTGCCGCCGCTTTCCTCGGATTGTAGTTCTGTGACAACTCCGGCCACGGGCGAGAACACCCGCACGGGGGAGTTGGTGAACGCGGGATCAATCAGGTAGTAGTGTTTCATGCTGCGACAGGATTCAAAGTCGTCGGAGTAGTCGTGGCCGGCACCGGAACGGAATCGGGAAATCCGCGCTATCTTGTCCAGCTCGATGTAGTTGGTTTCGACAAATTCGGGAATCCCGTTGGAGACCACGTCGTAGAGTTCGTTGGTCAAAGGAAGAGTAGAACCGACAACACGAAGGAACAGGCTGGGTAGTTCAAACACCGACGGCGGCAGCGTGACCGAATTGGTGAGCATCGCACTGAAAACATTCCACCAGCTCGTGGAAGGGGCCGGTTCCCAGTATCCCGGTAGCGTGGAGGTGTATTGAATTCCCCAGTAAATGTTGGTGCGATTGCTCCGCCAACGCAGAACACCATCCCGTTCCAAGGAGACGACTTCGAAAATCCAGGGGGCTTCCGCCTCCGGGGCCGCGATGATTTTGACATCGTCGAGCGCAAACCGGTTTCCCTGCGCACCGTCGAAATCTTCCTGCGCCAACAGACCGATCTCACTGAGCCGATTCGTGAATCCCACCCAGAGCGGGAGTTGAGTCAGCACAGTTCCGTTCAACGAAAACGTAAAGGTGCGCGACAGGTAATCCACCTTGAGTTCGTTGGTCATCACGCTGCCCGCCCAGTTGCTCCAAACACCGAGGTTCACCGCCGCCGGCGGCTCGTGATTGGTGATGGCCAGCAGACTGCCGGAGTCGCAAAATACAATCACGCTTTTCGTAGCCCCGGACACCGTGGGGAGGGCCGCAAAAAATCCATTCGGCACCGCTGCGGTCGGCTTGACTTCCTCGATCCGCAGCAGCCAGGAGATGGTGACCACCTGATTCGACGACGGGACCAGGGCCGGTCGGGCGCGATATTCGCCTCCGTTGCTGCCCGCCGGACTGTCGAAAACCGCCCACACACTCCCATCGAGATTGGAGGCGATCACTTGCGGAGAACCGGCGTTGACCTGGATTTGGGCGTTCTCGCCGACCGACGGCGTGTAGTTGGTGCTCGTTAACACGGTGCCGGAAGGGAACTGCTCAAAGTCGTCCCAGTAGATGACGTTGGTCGTCTGCCCGCAGCACATCCCACCCATCAACAGCCAGCCCACCCAAACAAAAACGTCACGTTTCATCCTTCTCATGGTTCGCTCCGTTTCCTCGCGGCGCCGGGCGCTGTGCTCCCCCATCGGGGGCCTGTCCCCGTGACCACCGCTCACCCGCAAGCGAATCACAGCCGGACTCCATCAGAAGTCAAGCTCGAAGTCCAATTTCCTCATCCGTCAGATAGCAGGCGGGGTCTTCGGCCCACGGGTCGCCGTGAATCTGAAGGGCGCGGACGCGAAAGCTGCCGCCGCAAATGTCTTGGAACCGGCAGGTGCCGCAGCGGCCTTTGAGCAACGGAAGCCGGTTGCGAAGTTGGGCAAGCAGCGGAATGGAGTTGTCGCTCCAAATCTCGCTAAACGGGCGTTTCCGGACATTGCCCAGCACGGCGCTTTGCCAAAACTGGTCGGGATGCACGTTGCCTTGCGTGTCAATGTTGGCGATCCCCACGCCGCTGGAGTTGGCTCCACCGCCATTCCATTTCATCCATTGGTACACCTTTTCGGCATACACCGGATCGCGCTTGCGCAATTTCAGGTAGAGGTAGGCGTTGTCGGCGTGGTGGTCCACGGTGAGAATTTCTTTTGTGAGGCCGCGACGATGAAAATCTTCGGTGCGTTCGAGAATGATGTCGAGCGCGCGGCGAATGTCGGCAGGCGCCAGTTCGTCCATGGTGTTGCCGCGACCCGAATACACCAGATGATAGAAGCAGGCTCGCTGGATGCCTTCCTGTTCGATGAAATCGAAGATTCGGTGGAGGTCCTGACAGTTGCGGCGGGTCAATGTGAGACGCAGTCCGACTTTTTGGCCGACGGCCATGCAGTGGCGAAAACCGCGGACAGCGCGTTCGAAGGCTCCTTCGACGCCGCGAAACTGGTCGTTGGTCGCGCCGATGCCGTCGAGGGAGATGCCGACGTAGGTGAGTCGGTTGGCTTTGAGTTGGGCGGCAACGGTTTCGTCAATGAGCGTGCCGTTGGTGGAGAGGGTGACGCGCAATCCTTGGCTGACGGCGTAAGAAATGAGGTGGAGTAGGTCGGGGCGAATGAGCGGTTCGCCGCCGGAGAAGAGGACGGCGGGGACGCGAAAGGCGGCGAGGTCGTCGAGAACGGTTTGAGCTTCGGCGGTGGTGAGTTCGCCGGGATAGGATTGAGCATAGCTGTCGGAGTAACAATGAACGCAACGAAGGTTGCAGGTGCGGGTGATGTTCCAGACGACGATGGGGCGACGGGTGGCGGCGGATTTCGGGGCGTCGGAGCCGTGGCCGTAACGGAGGCCGTCAGCCGGCTGATCGGCGCCGCAAAGGAGTTTAGTGATGTTGACCATGACGGGGTGTGTAAAGGCAGTAGGGTTCTTCGGCCATGTAGTTGCCGTGGGTCTCGTAGAAGGCGCGGGCGCGACAGCCCATGCAAACTTTCTTGAATTCGCAGCATCCGCATTTGCCTTCGAGCAGATGGTCGTCACGGAGACGAGCGAACACGGGCGCGTGATTCCAGATGTCGGCCATGCTTTGTTGTTTGATGTTGCCGGCGCTGACGGGAAGGTAGCCGCACGGGAATACTTCACCGGCATGGGAAACGAAACAAACGGCGCTGCCGGCAAGGCAGCCTTTGGTCATGGTTTCCATGCTGTGTTTCGGTGCTGTGGTTGTCGGTTTACCCGTGCGGGTGCGGGGATGAGTCGGCAGGGAGGTGGTGGGGGCATCGGTGGGGTTGTCGGCTGCGCGACGTTGGTGGTAGATGCGGAAGTAGTGCGGAGCGCAGGTGGCTTTGAGGTGGAGTTCGCTGTGTTGGGATTTGTCGTACATCCAGTTCAGGACGCGCTCGTATTCGGCGGCGGGCAGCATGTTGGATGCGGCGATCTGGACGCCGCAACCGACAGGCACGAGCATGAAGAGATGGAGGGCTTCGGCGCCGAGGTCGCGCGCCATGGCGTAGAGGGTTTCGATCTGGTGGATGTTGTGTCGAGTGATCGTGCAGTTGATCTGCATGGACATGCCGAGTCGTTTGAGGTTTCGGAATCCGTTGAGCGCGGCGGCGAGCGAGCCGGGCTGGCGTCGGAACGCGTCGTGCGTGGTTTCGTCGGCGCCGTCAATCGAGATGGCGACGCGTCGGATACCGGTAGCGACAATTTTTTGTGCGACCGTTTCGGTGATGAGTGTGCCGTTGGTGGCGAGCGCGACGGGCAAACCGCAGGCACGGGCGTGGGTAGCGAGGTCGAAGATGTCGGGGCGGAACAAAGGTTCGCCGCCGGAGAGGACGAGGATGGGTTTGGCAAAGGAGGCAAGGTCGGTGATGAAACGAAATGATTCTTCGGTGGAGAGGTCGTTTTTCATCAATTGACGGCTGAGTTCGAGCCGTCGGCAATGGATGCATTCGAGGTTGCATCCCGCCGTGGTTTCCCAGAACAGCAGGCGAAGTTGATTTGTGGGCGGCGTTGTCATTGGTCGCGGCAACCGGTAACATCATTGCCGCGACGGGTCAAATGACCGGCCACGACGGCGCCCGGTCAGCCACGCGGGATTCATCGGGAACACGTCGGGGTTGAGAATCACGGCGTAGAGATGCCAGACCACCACGCCCAACACACCCAGCCACGCTTCGTAGTAGTGAATCGTCCATGCAATGTCGCACCAGAGCACCGGCGCGAAGCGCAGCACCGTCTCGGCGTTCAGCATGACCAGCCCCGTCACGCTAATCACAAACCCGCCGATCAAGACCGACCAGTATTCGACCTTCTCCACATACGTCCACCGCCGCGCCGTCGGCGCAGGACTGCGACCCAGATTGTGTTTCAGCACGGCGAGCGCATCGCGCCAATCCTGCCGACTCGGAAGCAACGCCTTCAGATGTTCGCGTCCGCATCGGGTTCCAAGAATCGCTGCCACGTGCGTGACAAACAACACCACAAACGCGACACCTGCCACATGATGCCATCGCGCCGTCCACTGCGTCCGGGAAAACTTGTGGACAAACCCTGTGTACGCCAGCGTCACAAAAAGCGCGATCAACACAAAATGTTGCACGCGCATCCACACCGTCAACCGCACCTCGTTCTCGCCGGCAGCCGCCGGCGCGCACCGGCGACGAAGTTTGCCGACGCAATCCAGCAGGTTGTGAATCGCCATCAACCCGACAACCACCACGATCAGCCCGATGTAGAAACGCGCCACCCAGCGGACAGCCGTCGGTTGCCCGGCGCCAGTTCCCGCCGGCGCGTGGACGGGGACGTTGCGCGCCAGAAACCGCGCTTCCGGGCCGCGATGACACTGCCGGCAACGGGCTGTGAGCCGCGCGCTGCGTGTCGTGGCGTCCTCCTCGACGCAACGACCGATGTCATGCGCACTGTGGCAGGCCGCGCAATTGGGGGCGCCGGCCACCCCGCGTTGAGCCGCGCGGCCATGCGAGCTGACGCGAAAACTTTCCGCCGCCGATTCGTGACAGAAAGCGCAGTCCACCTTCGTCAGTTTCGCCGGGTGCGGCAGGTCACGAATCTGCGCGTGACAACCGACGCAATCGCCGCTGCCGTGCACCGATTTCTCGTACTCGCGCATGTTCACGGCAGGACCAATCATCGCCGCTTGTCCGCCGCTGTGACAGGGCAAACACTCCCGGTTCTCAATGTCCCGCGCCATTGCCACCGTCACGGACAACAGCAACAACATCGTGGCGGTTCTCGTACAGACCAGCTTCATGCCTTGCCAGTGAAGCAACAACCGCTTGGCTTGTCCACCCCAAAGCTGCAATCAAAGCTTGCTACGGCGCTGCCTGTCACGGTAGAGACAATCCCGACAGGAGAACCACCGATGAGCACAGCCTTTCAGATTGTCGTTTGCGCCAGCATCGTGCCCGATCCGCTCCAAACCCTGGAGCCAGTCACGACGCCGGCCGGTCCGTCATTGAAAAACGAATTGATGCTACCCGCCGTCCTCGACCCGTGGGCATCCCATGCACTCTTCGAGGCCGCCCACCTCGCCCAACAACATCCCGGCAGCAAAGTCTGGCTCGTCAGCCTCGCCCCCAAAGCCAAACTCCAACAAGTCATGATGACCATCGCCCAAAAAGCCGCCTTCGAACTCATTGCGTTGGACGGCCCCGCCAGCGGATTCACCGAAGCTGCCGACGTTGCCGCTGCGCTCGCCGACACCATCCAAGCCATCCCCGGCCTCGACCGATCCCGACTCCTCCTCTTCGGCGGTTGGGAATCCGCCTCCCGCGGCGCCGGTGCCACCATGCAAATCCTCGGCGAAAAACTCGGTATCACCGAACAATTTCAGGGCGTTGACCAAATCACCATCGCCGCCGACGGCTCCTTCGAAGTGCTCGAACGCATCGAAGGCGGCAAACACCAACTCTCCCGATGCGCCGCCCCACCCGCCGTACTCGGCTGGGCCACGGGCAACCTGCCCGAACCACCCAACAACCCGCAAATCGGCATGACCAACATGCGCACCATCATGCCCGCCCTCCAAAAAGCCAAACCCGCCAAACTCACCGCCGAAGGCGTCACCTTCGCCAGCGTGGCACTGCCCCAACAACAACGCCAAACCCGTATCGTCAAAGACATGAGCCCCGACGACATCGCCCGAGAACTCGTCGCTTGGATCCAGCAATAATCCACCACCAAGACACGAAAGATACGAAAATGGAAACGATTCTTGTTCTCGCCCACACGGAAGCAGACGGCAGCCTCGCCCAACCAGCACGTGAAGCCATCGCCGCTGCCCAAACACTCGGCCCCTTCCACGTCGGCCTCATCGGCAACCACACCCAACAGGCCGCCAACCAAATCGCCGGATGCGGCGCGGAAAAGTTTTTCGCCGTCACCGGCGCCGAATTCGCACAACCACGATACGCCACCGATGCCGCCGCCGCCGAAGCCATCGCCCGAACCGCTGCCGCCACCATCATTCTCGTTCCTCACACCTCCCGATGGGGACGCGTCGCCGCCGGCGTTGCCGCCCGACTCGGCGGACGGGCCGACACCCACGTGACCGGCATCGCGGCCGGACCGACGATCACGCGCTGGTACTACCGCCAACGCATGGAAGCGCAAATGACCCGCACCCAACGCCCATGGCTCATCGCCCTCGACCCGGGTTGCGTCGCGCCACTCCAAGGCGCCGCCGGCACCGCAACCATTCTGCCGGTCAACGTGACCGCAACCTCGCGCACCCAGGTCTGCGGCGTGAAAGCCCCTGCAACCAGCCAACAAACGATTCGCCCCGACGCCAAACTCCTTTTCGTCGCCGGCGCGGGCTGGACCAAAAAACAACCCGACGGCCAAACACATGTCGCGGAAGCGGCGGAGATCATTCTCGGTTTCCTCAATGCGAGCCAGGCGTCACTCGGCAGCAGCAAATCGCTCGTGGACCTCAGCGGCGAAGGACAAGCGGTGTTGCCGTTCATGTCGCACCTCAACCAGATTGGCCAAACCGGCTCGACGCCGCGGCATCGCAAAGGACTAGCAACCTGTTGTCACGGCGAAGAACCCCACACCGTTGGCTGGCGATTCATCGTCGAACGGCGCGCCATCAACCTCGACCCCAATTGCGGCTGGGCGCGCGGCAAAGCCGATGTCCTCTACGTGGCCGACGCCTTCGCCGTGATGCGCAAAGTGAACGAACTGCTGGCGGCCAAGCCATAACCTGGGCGCCGTTATCAGTACACAATTTTGAAACGATCGTATCAAAATTGTGTACGCGACGAGTAGTGAGGATTGTTGGCTAGGGAGATTTGAGATGGGCAAGCTTGCGAAGTTCGGACTCGCGGAACAGGCGGCTCGGGTTTCATCGGTTTGAAGGCTTGCGGGCAGACCTGCAGGCGCGTTAGAGTCATGGAGAAGAAACTATGAAAACTTCCAGCGAACTCGAAAAACAAGCCGCACTGCAGGTCGCCGCGTTGATGGCAGCAGCCGCCCGCACCGCTCCGAAAACGCGCGGCCTGGACAATATCCGCGTCGCGGTCATTGACGATGAGGCGACGAAGCAGAAACTCGTCGCCAAGATGCGAGAGATCGGGCAGAAAGAGAATCGCCCCAGTTTTATCCGCGATGCCGGCAACGTCGAACCGTCGCCCGTCATCGTCCTCATCGGCGTTGAATCGAATCCGGCGAAGTTGAACTGCGGTTTCTGCGGCAAGCCGACCTGTGACGAGTTGTCAGCCGCGGGCGGTGTCTGCGCCTTCAACTCGATAGACCTCGGTATTGCCACAGATTCCGCCGCCGCGGTGGCCGCGCGCCATTTTGTGGACAACCGCATGATGTTTTCCATTGGACGCGCCGCGTTGGATTTCGGATGGCTCGGTGCCAACGTCAAACAGGCGCTTGGATTGCCGCTCAGCGTCACCGGAAAGAATCCGTTCTTCGACCGCAAATAATCACCACTCGATCCGCCCACTGCCGAGGCATTCGTCGCCCCGATACAACACGCAAAACTGGCCGGGAGCGACGCCGGGGTCGGGTTTTGCCAGTGTCACGGCCCATGAGCCATCGGCGTTTTGTTTCACGCGGCACGGAATCAGTGTCGGCCCATGCCGGAGTTTGCAGGTGAATCCTTCTTCCTCATCGGTCGGCGGACGGTGGATCCAATGGGGTTCGACGGCGCGAAACGCAGCGCGGGCCTGCGGTGCGCGTTGTTCCTTGTGGGAGACGAGGATGCGGTTGCGGACGACGTCTTTGCCGACGACATACCACGGACCGCCGCTGAGGCCGAGGCCGCTGCGTTGGCCGATGGTGTGGAACCAGTAGCCTTTGTGTTGTCCCAACACGCGGCCGGTGCCGACTTCGATGATGTCGCCGGGTTTTTCCCCCAGGTAATGACGAATGAAGTCGTTGTACGGGATTTTTCCGAGGAAACAAATGCCCTGCGAATCGGGTCGGGCTTTGTTCGGGAGGTCGAACTGCTCAGCTAGTTTTCGGACCTCGGTTTTGCGGAGGTGACCGATGGGGAAAAGTGCGCGCGCCAGTTGCGATTGGCTCAAACGCGAGAGGAAGTAGGTCTGGTCTTTGACGGGATCGGGTGAGCGGAACAGACGGAAGACATTGTTGTTTTCGCGCACCTGTGCGTAGTGGCCCGATGCCACTTTGTCAAACGGCTCGCGGACACGGTCGAAAAACACGCCGAATTTGATTTGCTGATTGCAAAAGAGGTCCGGTGACGGCGTTCGACCGGCGCGCAATTCGGCGATGGTGTAGGCGACAACGCGCTCGAAGTATTCGGATTGCACGGAGAGAACCCGCAGGGGCACACCGGTCTGCTCACAAACCGCGCGGGCAAAGCGGAGGTCTTCTTCCCACGGGCAGTGACCGAGTCTGGACAGTTCATCTTCGAGCCAGACTTTCAGGTAAAACGCAGTCACCTCCCGATGGCCAGCTTGCAAGAGCAGGTGCATGGCCACCGAGCTGTCCACCCCGCCGGAGAGCAAGACCGCGATTTTCATCACCGCTCTCATATCACGGCTTTCGAGAAGCGTGGAGTGAAATGTTGGCGGTTGGCGGCGTCCTGTGAGCTTGTAAGTCGGTGTTTCGGGTAAATGCTCCTGTCAATCAAAGTCCGCTCCGAGCCGGAAAGGGAATTGGCGTGCACTGGGGGTGGTTTGCGGCTAAATACTGTCTCCATGAGTGTGCTCATTACCGGCTCGATTGCGTTGGACAGCGTCAAGACGCCGCTGGAGGAACATCACGACCTGCTCGGCGGGTCGGCCAGCTACGCCGCCGTGGCGGCGGGATTTTTCACCGACGTGAACCTGGTTGCCATCGTCGGCAGCGACTTCCCGCGTCCGTATCTGGAGCTGTATCGCAAACACCGGATCAATCTCGACGGCCTCGAAATCGCCGACGGCAAAACGTTTCGCTGGTCGGGCGAGTACGAATGGGACATGAACAACCGCCGGACGTTGTGCACGGAGTTGAATGTGTTCGAGCGGTTTCGGCCGACCTTGCCCGAGCCTTATCGGAACACGCCCTACGTGTTTCTGGCCAACATCGCTCCGCAGCTCCAGCTCCACGTGCTGGCTCAAATGCGGCAGCCGCGTTTCGTGGTGGCCGACACCATGAACCTCTGGATCGAGACGGCGCGCGAACCGCTGATGGAATTGCTGAAGCGAATTGACTGCCTGGTGTTGAATGAGAGCGAGGCGCGCGAACTCACCCGCCAAACCAACCTCATCAAAGCCGGACGGATGGCTCTCGGCTGGGGGCCGAAATACGTCGTCATCAAAAAAGGCGAGCACGGCTGTTTGCTCTTCGGTCAGGATCACATCTTCAGCGCGCCGGCCTATCCACTGGAAGACATCCACGATCCGACGGGCGCCGGCGATTGTTTTGCGGGCGGATTTACCGGTTATCTGGCCAGCGTGGACCGTGTGGACCGCGACACGCTCCGCAACGCCGTCATCTACGGCAGCGTCATTGCCAGCTTCAACGTCGAAGCGTTCAGTCTCGGCCGGCTTCAGACGCTGACGCCGCAGGATATCGCGCACCGCTACGGCGTCTTCCGCGCGATGAGCCAATTCGTGGCCGGCTGATGAAACGCGCGCTGGGAACGCTCGCGATTGTCGCATGGACCCTGCTGGCCTACTGGCCGTCGTTGCGCGGGCCGTTTCTTTGGGATGACGGTCTGAACGTCACTGGCAACCGTCTTGTCACCCAGCCCGGCGGTCTCTCGCGCATCTGGTTTTCCACCGAGCCGCTGGATTATTACCCGGTCACCTTCACCGTGTTCCGGCTCCAGTGGCACTGCTGGGGCAATCAACCGCTCGGTTACCGGGCGGTCAATCTGCTGCTGCACATCATCAACGCGCTGCTGCTGTGGCGCATCTTTCGCGCGTTGTCGCTGCCCGGTGCGTGGTGGGCCGCGTTGCTGTTTGCGCTGCATCCGGTCAACGTCGCCACCGTCGCATGGATCACGGAACTGAAAAACCTTCTGGCCTTCGCCTTTGCCGCTCTGACGGTGCTCGCCTGGCTGCGGTGGGAGCCGACGGCTCGTCCGGTCTGGCTGGCGGCGTCGCTGGGGGCGTTTCTGCTGGCGTTGTTGAGCAAGACGGCGGTTGCGCCGTTGCCGTTGGTGCTGCTCGGCATCACGTGGTGGCGGCAGAAACGACTGGCATGGCGCGAGGCGACGCCGTTGTTCGCGCTGGCGCTGGCGCTCGGACTGGTTGCGATCTGGTTTCAACATCATCGCGTTCTCGAAGGCGTGCCCGTTCGACGTACCGATGTTCTCGCGCGGATCGCCGACGCGGGCTGGGCGGTCTGGTTCTATCTTGGGAAGGCCGTTTTGCCGCTGAATCTGAGTCTGGTGTATCCGCGCTGGGAAACGAATGGGATTCCCGCCGCGCTGTTGGCGCTGGCGCTGACGTGGTGTTGGCTGCGAAGTCGCGGCGCGTTCTTGGCGCTGGGCGGGTTTGTGGCGATGATGTTTCCGATGCTCGGTTTTTTTGATCAGGGTTTTTACGCCTACTCGCTGGTGGCGGATCACTGGCAATATCTGGCACTGCCGTTGTTGTTGGCGGCAGTGGCGGGCGCATCGCTTCGGTGGTTTGTAGGCGCAGCAGCGGCGGTCGCGCTGGGGTGGTTGACGACGGCTCGCGCGACACTGTATGCCGACGAGGTGGCGTTGTGGCGGGACACGTTGGAGAAGAATCCCAGCGCCTGGGTGGCGCATTTCAATCTGGGTCTTGCGCTTCGGCACCGGGGCGACCGCTCCTCGGCAGAACGCTGTTACCGCGAGACGTTGCGCCTCAACCCCGATCACGTCGAGGCGCACAACAACCTCGGCAACCTGCTCTCCGAATCCGGCCGCCACCGGGAAGCCGTGAAACATTTTGTGGCCGTGTTGCGTCTCAATCCGCGCGTGCCAGCCGCCCACAACAACCTCGGCGTCGCGCTCGCCCGGCTGGGCCAATACGAGGCGGCAGCGGAATGTTTCCGGGAAGCGTTGCGACTCGACCCCGCTCACGCCGAGGCGCGCGAGAACCTTCGTATGGCTTTGACGCGCCTGAAGGACAACGAACCGAAACCGTAGCCCGGCCCGCACGCCGTTTCACGCAGGAACGATCACTCGCAGCGCGCGCGCCCAGACGCGAAACTCCACCGGCGCGTCGCCGGCGTCTTCGCCGTCGAGTTGGAGCGGCGCGGAGGAAACGGCCCGGCAGACGAATCGGGCGCTGCGGAAATAACGGACGCCGCGTTGCCGGGTGTGCGCGCCGCGCAGCACGCCGAGTCCGTATCGCATCGCGTGGAAATAGCCCGCGCGCTCGAAGACGCAGACATCGAGGAGGCCGTCGTCGAGTCGCGCATCGGGGAACAGATGGAACGGGCCGCCGTAGAATCGGCCATTGCCGATCAACACGGCGACGCCGCGCGCGGTGACGCCGCCGTCCTCGGCAACGACCTCGACGTCATCCTTCTGGTCTCGCAACGCAACAAGGCCGGCCCAGAGATAGCTGAACGGGCCGATCTGTTTTTTCAGTTGCCGGTTCACCCTGCGGACGGCTCGGCCATCGAGACCGACGCCGGCCAGTTGGGCAAAGAACCGTTGTTGTCCGCCGAACGTCGCCACGCCGAGATCAATCTGTCGCGTGGCGCCGCGCTCCAAGGTGGCCCATGCAGCTTGCAGGTTTAACGGAATGTTCAACTCGCGCGCAAACACGTTGGCGGTGCCGAGCGGCAGAACGCCGAAGGTGGCGTCGTGGCCGGCGAAGCCGTTGACGACTTCGTTGATGGTGCCGTCGCCGCCGGCGGCCACGATGATGTCGTGGCCCGTGGCAAGCCCCTCCGCCGCCAATCGCGTCGCATCGCCGGGTTGTTGCGTCGGGACCAGCGTCACCTGCCGCCCGGCCCGGGATTCCAGAAAGCGGCGGAGTCGCCGCGATTTCTCGCCGCGGGCTGATGGATTGAAGATGACACAAGTTCTGGCCATGCGTTCCCGTTTCCGCTATTGTACGCGGATCGTCACGCAAACCAACCCCATTCTGGAGGATAGAGCAATGAAACTTCTGAAGATTCTGCTGGTCGTGGTGGTGATTGTGATGGTGCTGCTGGTGGGCGCGGTGCTCTTTATCAATCACAAGCTTCAGTCGCCCGAAACCAAACAGCTCGCCCTCAACGCCGCGCAGGAGGCGCTCGGCACGAAGGTCCAGATCAATGATCTCCACATCTCGCTGTTCAGCGGCATCCGGCTTCGCGGCGTGACCATTGCCAATCCCGAAGGGTTCAGCGGCTCGCTGTTGACGGCGGACGAATTTGTGTTGCGCTACAATCTCTGGCCGCTGCTGCAGAAACGCCTCGAAATCGAAACGCTGGCGTTGCGCAAACCCGTGATCACGCTTTCCCGCAACGACAAGGGCCGGTGGAACTACGACCAACTCGGCGCCCAATCCGCCGCCGCTCCGCCGCAAGCTGCGGCAGCCGCTGCTCAACCGCAGGCCGCGCCGGCCGCAGCGCCCGCACCGCCGCCGGCTAAGAGGGCGGGCGTTGACATCACCTTGTCGAAACTCGCGCTGGAACACGCCGAGATCCTCATCCTCGACGAGAAGAACAAGGAACTGGTCCGCATCCACGATCTTTCGGTGACGAGCCGGCTCCGAACAAGCGGCAGCCAGATGGAGGGCGGCGGCCATGCCACCATCGAGACGCTGAGCGCCGCCAATTCGTTGTTTGCCCGCAACATCGCCGCGCCCATCAAAATGTCGGCCGAGCGTGTCACGCTCGCGCCGTTGAGCGGCACACTTGCCGGTGGAGCGGTCAGCGGCGAGGTCGGCCTGAATCTGGCGGGGGCCTTTCAATACGCCGTCAACATCAAGGTCAAAGACGGCGACATGGGCAAGCTGCTGGAAGAGGCGAAGACCAAACCCGTGTTGACCGGCAAACTGCAAGCGGAGACCGCACTAACGGGCACGGGCGGGCTGGCAACGATGCGAGGCAACGGGAAACTGGAGATTGTCAACGGCACGCTCATTGGCGTTCCGCTGCTGGAAACGCTAGCCGTCCTGCTGCACATCAACGAGCTGCGCAATCTGAAGTTCACCGAGTGCCGCTTCGAGTTCACGATGGCCGACAACAAAATGCCCACGCCGGTCATTCGCCTCATTTCGCCGCAGGTGCAAATCACCGGCAATGGCGTTGTCTCTCTGGCCGACTACTCGCTCCATCACGATGTGACGTTGGCCGTTGCCCCCGATCTTCTCGCCAAGGTGCCCAGCGAAATCCGCGACATCTTCAAAAAACAACCCGACGGTTTTCTCGCCATCACCTTCCAAGTGACCGGCCCCTACGATGCCCCCAAAAACAACATCACCGAAACCCTGCTGAAAGGCGCCGCGCAAAATCTCCTTCAAAAAGGGCTTCGGAAAATTTTTCGCTGATGCGCATCATCGCCGGTATCGCCAAGGGAACGATGCTCGTCGCGCCGCCCGGCGCACGAGCCACGTCCGACCGCGTCCGCGAAGCGGTCTTCTCCAGCCTGGGTGACCGCGTGCTGGGCGCGACCGTGCTCGATCTGTTCGCCGGCAGCGGGGCGCTCGGCCTGGAGGCCGCCAGCCGGGGAGCGAGCGCTGTGACCTTTGTGGATAACACCCGCGGTGCCCTTGCCGCCCTCGAACGGAACCTGGCTGCTTTTCGACGCAACCGAACCGTGACCTGCCAGTTTCAGGTGATCCGCGCCGACGTTTTCAAACTGCCGCCACTGGGGAAAACGTTTTCGCTGATTTTCGCCGACCCGCCCTACGGTGATGCGGCGCAAAAACTACTTTCCATTCCACTGCCGCTGGCGATCGGTGGATTGTTTGTGTTGGAATCGGCGAAACGCGATCCTCTTGCAGTCGGTCCCCCATGGTTCGTGAAGCGCGAATCGGTCTATGGCGACACACGCGTCAGTTTCCTCGTGGCCGCCACATCCATTTGAACGAGAGATTAGCACTGCTGTCCGAGATAATCTGAAGTTGGACAGATGCTGACTGGTTTTCGGCCTGTTTTCATAGCTCTTTTCCTTTCGTCGGGCAGAGCTTGTCTGTGTCGTGGGCTGGATGCTGTCCAACAGCAGTCGGATTTGTTCGGCTACTTCGGTGCCAGCCGGTGTCTCAAACGGCGCGACGGGGAGACGGAAGCACCCAGACCTTGATTTTCAAGCCCTCCCCGGAGTATTTCTTCCCCCATAATCGCGGCTGAAACCCGTCGCTGGGGGGAAAACTCATTTCCTATCAGTTTTGGGCAGTTGCTTAAGGAGGCAGATTATGGTTACTCTCTAGCCTGGGTGGCCGGGATAGCCTATTACTATGCCAGAGGCAGGCGCTCATTTATCGAAAGCCTCACGGTCGCACACTTGGTCGTCGGCATAGGGCTATTCGGTCTGTGGAACTTTATGGGTCACACCCTGATGTCCGAACAGATCGCCCAAAGTATTGGCTGGACCTCCAATGGCTTCCAGCAGGAGCTGGGCTGGGTATCGCTGGGTATTGGCATTGCTGGCCTGCTCTGCTTTTGGATACGAGACCGATTTTGGTGGGCAACCGCTATTCCTTTCTCCACATTCCTGTTGGGAGCGGCCGGCATACACCTTGTTGAAATCATGGAGAAAGGGAACCTCAATCCAGGCAATACTTGGATCATCTTGCCCGACCTTTTGATGCCTTTAACTGTCTTATCCTTCTGCTGCTCAATCAGCGAGGCACGCCGGAACGCTCCGAGAAGGCAAGGTAGCTGCCTGCCAAGCTGTTTGCCACCACTTCTTGCGCGCCAAGCAGCGGCCCGCTGTGCGGCGCAAGATTTCACCAAGGTCGCCGGCGGCTAACCCAAGTTCGTCAGTCAGAGGAATGGTTGGCTTGATTTGCAGGCACTTATGACTTTTGGGGGGCGATTTTCGGCACTACATTTGGCAGGATCTTGGGCCGTTTGGGCAAGGCCAAGCTCAGGTG
>Ga0272448_1000726_pt1 | contig 48475 bp, 48 predicted proteins | sample YNPCB0191_FD_202220 | JGI IMG/M metagenome (GOLD analysis project Ga0272448, IMG submission 202220) | Hot spring sediment microbial communities from Yellowstone National Park, WY, United States - YNP-CB-019-1 | ecosystem: Environmental > Aquatic > Thermal springs > Hot (42-90C) > Sediment... | reverse complement strand
CTTCCTGTTACGAATCGGGGAAAGGGATACCAAAAGGTATGGTCTGTGCCAGAAAAATGTGACCGATTTCCCGAGAGAGAACCGGCAATCGAGAACGGCTCGAAATTAGCTGGAGGATTTGGGATGTTAGGGGGGATTGACAGGTGCATTCTTCTTGGTTATAATGCCAAATAGCAAAAGGGGAATTGTATGGATATTGAACTCTATAAGCGGAAAGCCCAAATCATCAAGGTGCTGGCGCACCCCAGTCGCTTGATTATGATCGATGCATTGGCCGAAGGCGAAATATGTGTCTGTGACCTTCAACGCCTGGTGGGGGCCGATATGTCCACCGTCTCCAAGCACCTCTCCGTCATGAAGAATGCCGGAATTGTCACCGACCGTAAAGAGGGACTGAAAGTGTTCTATCGCCTGCGCGTTCCCTGCGTGATGCGCTTCTTCGATTGTATCGACGCCGTCCTGCGGGATCAACAATCGGTTTATACCTGCATCGTCGGGGAATAATGGTTTTACCTTTTTATTTGGCTATTGTGCCAAATTGGAATATATGATGTCTAAGAAAACTACCGGCAACTATGAGACGGCTTGCGCGTGTGACTCCACACCGGCAAATGCGGCGACACCACGCCGTTTGACCGGCTGGCCACTCGCTGCCGCCGTGGTCGGCGCGCTCCTCCTGTGGGGCGTGCTCTACCATTTCCTCGAACCGATTACTCAATGGTTGACGCACCAACTTCCCCTGACCGACGGCTCCCATCTCCAGCAGGCGGTGGCCTTCTTTATCTTTGAAGTGCCCAAAGTCCTGTTGCTGCTCGCGCTGATCGTCTTCCTTGTGGGTATCGTGCGTTCCTTTTTCACGCCTGAGCGCACCCGGCGCATTCTTGCCGGTAAACGGGAATCGGTCGGCAACGTGCTGGCCGCACTGCTTGGCATCGTGACGCCGTTTTGTTCGTGTTCGGCAGTACCGCTTTTCATCGGATTCGTGACTGCCGGGGTTCCTTTGGGGGTCACCTTCTCCTTCCTGATTGCCGCCCCCATGGTAAATGAAGTGGCGCTGGTGCTGCTGTTCGGCCTGTTTGGCTGGAAGGTGGCGGGGCTCTACCTCGCGACCGGTCTGCTGATTGCCATGGTCGCCGGGTGGATCATTGGCCGCCTGAAAATGGAACGGTACGTCGAGGAGTGGGTCTACCAGACCCAGATGGGGGAAGGCCAGGAAGCTATGGAGCATCTGACCTGGACGGATCGCGTGCGGTCCGGTCTGGAGGCCGTCCGCGACATCGTCGGTCGGGTATGGCTCTTTGTCGTACTCGGCATCGCCGTGGGGGCAGGCATTCACGGTTATGTGCCCACCGATGCGATGGCGCACATCATGGGCCGTGGGGCATGGTGGTCGGTACCGTTAGCGGTACTGGTGGGCATCCCGATGTATTCCAACGCGGCGGGCATTATCCCTATTGTCGAAGCGTTACTCGGCAAAGGCGCGGCGCTGGGGACGGTGCTGGCGTTCATGATGGCGGTGATCGCCTTGTCGTTGCCGGAGTTTATCATCCTGCGCAAAGTGCTCAAGCCTCGCCTCATCGCCGTCTTTATCGGGGTGGTCGGGGTTGGTATTCTCGCGGTCGGATACTTGTTTAATATTCTGCCGCTTGACCAGGTGGTCATCCATCGTCTCGCTGGTCGATAATTGCATAGTATAGGACTTCGCGAGACGAAACGCGGAGTACAAGGGAAGAAGGCGATGTAAAGTCGGGATTAATAAGTTCACCAGGAGCACGGTAGTGCTTGAGGTATAACGGGTCTACAACCGCACTTGGCGGTAGAAATAGCTGGGCTTTATGACACCGCAGGAAGCACGGCAGCGCTTCAGACAGCGCTTACGAATGGCAGCGGCATGACCTGCACCCGTATCCAGACAAGCGGAGATGGGACGCACATCGGGAGGAACGAAAAACTATGAACACCTTGATCATTTCATGGCAACGCTTGGTTGGCGATACAGGACAGACTTGCGATAGGTGCGGAACTACACAGGAAGAAGTGCGAAGAGCACACGCGCAGTTGCGCACATCATTGTCGTCGCTTGATATCGATGTGGTTTTAGAGGAGAAGACTCTCACTGCAGCCGACACCATTGTCGAGTCGAATCGGATATGGATTGCCGGCAAGCCGCTTGAGACATGGCTGAACGCGACATTCGGAACCAGTGATTGTCCGAGTTGCGGATCGCTGGTAGGTGAGGATGTTACCTGCCGAACCATCATCGTGGACGAGCGCGTCTACGAATCAATTCCAGCGGAACTGATTGTGAAGGCTGGTTTTCTTGCTGCCGCCAACCTGATGACTGGACCTGCGGCGGTCTCGCCGTGCTGTGGCTCGGAAGGCTCTTCCGCAAAATCGTCTAGTGGTGATAGCTGCTGTTCAACCAGTTGCGGTTGCTCGTAAGTTAGTGCAAGGGGGAGGGGCAGCCGGAAGCAATATTTGGATTGTGTGATGGTGACATCCTCTCTTGGTTTCATATCGCAGAGCATGAAGGAGGTTTTTGATGAAGATTCAGATTCTAGGCACTGGCTGTGCTAAGTGCAAAACCTTGACCGAGAACACTGAGAAAGCCGTGCGAGAACTTGGCATCGATGCGGAGATCGTGAAAGTCACTGAGATCAAAGAGATCATGCAGTTCAACGTGTTGATGACGCCCGGATTGGTCATCGAGGGCCAGGTGAAAGCCGCCGGACGCGTCCTCTCACCGGACGAGATCAAGAAGCTGCTGGTCGACGCGGGAGGGAAATAGATGGAAACGTCACGCCCGGGATTAGTCATGTGTGTGTGCACCGGCAAATGCCCCGGATTTTCGCAAATGGACATCTGGGACTTCATCAACCGCGTGCGCGTGGAGTTGCCGGTCGAGTTCGGTATGATTCACCCGCAGTTATGCGAGGAAGATGGGGATCGGTTCCTGGCGGATCTCCTCCAGGCGAAGCGCCCACTGGTCATCGCGGGGTGTGCGCCGAACATGCAATATAAAATGTTCCGCGACGCGTTTGCCGCCGTGGGCATGGATGTGAAAGAGGCGATGACCCCGCTGGACATTCGAGACATGTCCACGGACGAAGCCGTCGAGAAAGTTGCGGCGGCCTTGCGGACGATGGGGGTGGAAGACGATGGCTGAGGATACCTTTATGAGCGTCAAGCGGGAGAAGATTTCGTGGGCGCCGACCATTGATTACAGCAAATGCAATTTCTGCATGGAATGCGATAAGTTTTGCCCGCATCGTGTCTTCGAGCGGCAGGACGGTGAGCGGAAACTCGTGGTGGCCAATCCGCACAATTGCGTGGTCTTCTGCCGTGCTTGCGCCAAAACCTGTGGCCCGGATGCCCTCACCTTTCCGAGCAAACCGGAGACGATCACGCGCATCAAGCAACTCCGGGCCGAGGAGGAGGCGGGATGACACGTGCCATTCTCTCCTGTACCGGCCTCGATAAATCGCTCGGTTCCCTGGCTCGCGAGGTTGCTATTCGCAGCGCGGAGGTCCTGGGGTGCGAGCTCGTCTGTCCGGTGCTGCTGCACAGCGCGCCGGCTCGCTACGAGATCATTCTCGCTAACGGTGACCTGATCGTCATTGATGGCTGTCCAACACGCTGCGCCACGAAGCTGGCCAACCAGGTCGGGGCAAAGATCGACCGGAAAGTGCTGGTGACCGACGCTGTCAAAGCGTCCGGGCTGGCACTGGAACCGTCGTTGTCGCTTGGCCCGCAAGGGATGCAACTCGCACAACGCCTGGTTGACGCCCTGGTGCGCGACATCACTGCCGGCATTGGGACCCCTGAGGACCTTGCCTCCCTTAAGGCGCCGGACGACTATCTGATCGTCATGCAGGATAAGTACCAATTTCGGATTCCCGCGCGGGAGTACGCCTTTACCGAGAACGATACCTGGGTGCGTATCGTTGGGGAACGTGCCTTCGTGGGCGTGTCGGATTACATCCAGCAAAAAATGACCGATATCACTTATGTCGCGCCCCCCGCGTCAGATGACGCTGTCGAGCAATTCGGCGAACTCGGCACGATTGAATCGGCCAAGGCAGTGCTGGAAATCATCGCGCCGGTAAGCGGCACGGTGGTGGAGGTCAATACCACGTTGATCGACCACCCGGAACTGCTTAATGACGACCCGTATGGCGCGGGATGGATTGCCGTGCTGGCGCTGACGGATTACACGGCGGATCGAGAGTTGCTGCTGGACGGCGCGGCGTATGCCGCGATAGTCCAACGTAAGGCTGCGGCAGAGGCGGGATAAGTACCCGACGGGAGGAGTTAACAGACAATGATGGAAACCGATAAACAAACCGTGCTCGTGATTCCCTGTAGCGGCATCGGGAAAGTGCATGGTTTGATCAGTCGCGAGGCAACCTACCTGGTGACGGATGAACTGGCGCCAGGCCAGACACAGACGCAGTGTCTCGCATTACTCGTGAAAGGCGATGCTGACGCTGTCACGGCGGTACAGTCTCATCCCTGCATCACCATCGATGGGTGTCCCAAAGCGTGCGCCCAGAAGAATGTCGAAATAGCCGGCGGCACGCTGGTGAAGTCGGTGCGTGTGGTGGATGCATTTAAGACCCATCGCGGCGCAGAACCGGGATCGGCGTCCGGGTTGACGAATGACGGGTGGACTATTGCCCGTGAGATTGCCGAAGCGGTGACCGCGGAAGTTATCAGCCGTATAGCAGACCGAGAGGTAGCGCCATGAGCGAAGCAATGCAAAAAGTGGGGATCATTTCATGCAGCGGAGAAGAGATTCCGGAAGGGACCATTTCTCGCCTGGCGACGCGACGGGTGTTGGAATTACTGCGTCCTGGCGCCACAGTCACGCTCTGCCTCCCCTTGTTTCTTGCCGGCAATGAAGCCGAGCGAGATTTCGCACGAACGCATCCGACGATCACTGTCGACGGGTGTGAGAAGCAGTGCGCGAAATGGGGCACTGAACAGCATAGTGGACCAGTCAGCGCTGCTCTGGTCGTGTCGGAGATTCTTGGTGGGCCGTGTTCAGCATGTCATCGCTCGTCACGTGAGTCTGGACAGGCGGAGAAAGAAGCCATTTGGATGGTTGCCGAGCGCATTGCCGCGGAGGTTGATGCCGTGCTGGCACAGACCACGCCTGCCGGTATGTGCGCCACAGCGTCGGATGGTGAAGGCTGCGCCTGTTCCAGCCCCATGCCCGGCGGGACAATTACCGTCAATGGCACCAAGGTCCCTATCGCGGGGTTACCGCTCATCTTCGAGCAATGCGCCGGGCAGGGAGTTCCGGCAGAATCATCCGGCAGCCATGACTTGCTGAACGTCGTCAAAATTTACCATCCGATTCCACTGGATGAGGAGCCGGCGTATCAGGAGGCTCTCCTTGCAGCTTATCAACAATTTCGGAGGGATGTATGAAACAGACTTGGTGGAAAATCAGTATAGTCGCGCTATTGGTGGTGGCGATAGCTGTCGTCATTGCGCAAAAACAGCAGCAACACGCGGCGACACCACGCGAGTCGATAGCCTCAATGGCAAATACTCCTGTGGATCAAACCGTTGTGCCGGATAACGCGGTAACGCCGGCGCCGCAACCGACCACAACCGGTCAGCCGCAGAAGACCGCGAATGCGGAGACACCGGTGAAATCGGGCGAGGTTTGCCCGACGCCTGTGCCCAATGCGTCGGCGAACGTGCCGGCCAAAGGCAACGGTCAACCTGCCACTGTGAAGGGCACAGCACCGGCCAACCCGCCGAAAACGGCGAATCCGCCCAAGACGACCGTCGTCCCGGCAGTGAAGCCGGCGACCAAGACCTTACCGAAACTCGTCGATGTGGGCTCCACCCAGTGCATCCCGTGCAAGATGATGGCGCCGATCCTTGAACAGTTGAAGGCGGAATACAAGGGGCAACTCGTTGTGGAGTTTGTCGATATTAACGAGAATCGCGACGCGGCGGCACAGTACGGCGTGAATACGATCCCGACGCAGATCTTCTATAACGCAGGCGGCAAAGAATTCTCGCGGCATATTGGGTTCTTCCCGAAAGACGACATTCTGACGACGTTTACCAAGCAAGGGATCACCTTGACGAAATGAGTGTTGTTGTGATGCAACGGGCGCCTCTCACTGTCGTGTGCTGGTCTGCGCCGACAGTGCAAAAGAATGTGGCGGTCGATGAATCGCTTGCACGCACCTTGCGGGACCATGGGCAGCGGGTGCTGCGGTTCTGGTGGGGCGGTCCGCCGGCGGTGGTCATGGGTTATAGCGAACGCCAGGAGCAGGTGATCGACACGACCGCCTGCGACCGTTTGGGCGTAGAGATCGTCCGTCGGTCTACTGGCGGGGGGACGGTGCTGCAGACGCGTGGCGTGTTGAATTACTCGCTGGTCATGCCGGACCCCGGCGTGCTCGATCTCGCACGCGGATTTCGGTATGGCACCGATCTCCTCGTAGCGATGTTGCAGAGGTGCGGGATCACCGGACAGCCCGCAGGTACGTCAGATGTCGTGGTCGGAGATCGGAAGATTTCCGGCAATGCGCAGGCCAGGCGCTGGCACGCGCTGTTAGTCCATGGGACATTGCTGGTCAATTTTGATATTGACCTGGCGGATGCTGTGTTGCGCCATCCTGTGCGCGAACCCGCGTATCGTGGTCAGCGCTCGCATCGGGAATTTTTAGTGACGCTGGCGGACTTGGGGGTCGAAATCACCCCTACGACGTTAGTGTCTATGGGGATTGATGCCGCTCGGCAGACATTTGATTCGAGCGATATCCAAGAAAGGACAGGCGCATGGCTGATGTCACTTTTGCCATTGATGCACAGAGTGTGAGTGCAACCCGTCTCGATGTGTCGGCGCGGGAATTTACCTTCATCGTGGATGAGCCGGCGAAGTTGGGCGGAAGCAATGCCGGACCGAATCCGGTGGAGTATCTCCTCGGCGCACTCGCGGGATGTATTAATGTCGTCGGGTACCTGGTGGCCAAAGAGATGGGGTTCACCATCGAAGAACTGGCCATCCATATCGAAGGGTCGTTGGATAGCCTGGCGTTTCTGGGGAAGAAACCGGATGTCCGCCCTGGCTACCAGGAGATCCGCGTCCGGTGTGATGTGCGAACATCGGCGGATGCTGAGACGCTGGCGCACTGGCTACGGACCGTGGAAGCGCGCTGTCCGGTGAGCGACAACCTGGCCCATGCCACGCCCCTGCACATGACCGTGCAGTCCTGGTGAAAGGGAGTTGACAGCACCGCTGGCCGTCGTGGCTGATCGGAGACGTCCAGTGCAGTGACGGTCAGAAAGGAAGGACATTGATGAAATATGTTGATATTGCGGCCACGCTGCAGACGGTGTTGGGACTGACGTCCTCACCCGTGAGTGTGTCGATCCTGCGGACTCCGAGCGATGTCGCCGCATGCGCGACCACGCATACGCTGTTGACCGCTCATCGCTATTGTCAGGCCTTGATGCGGGCGCGCCGCGGGGAACGCGTATTGGTGACCGCAGAGGGATTGAATTGCCCGGCGGCGGCCTCGGCGTTCGGGTTTCGTCCCCTGCCGGACAAGCTGGCATCCGGCGAGGGACTGGTCGGCTTTGGCATCGTCCAGACGCCGGAGCAGGGACGCCTGATGTTCGAGAGCATGACGCGTTTCGCGCCGGGCGAGGTGGCGGGCATCGCGCTGGCGCCGTTGGCCATGGCGGACCGGCAGCCGGATGTCGTGGTGGTGGAAGGCGAAGTGGAACAGTTAATGTGGCTGCTGCTGGCTAATCTCCATAGCACCGGGCAGCGACAGACCGCCAGTACCGCGGTATTGCAGGCGACGTGTGTCGATTCGACCGTCATCCCGTTTCACCTGGGCCAGTTGAACTTCAGTTTCGGCTGTTACGGCTGTCGTGAAGCCACCGATATGGCGGCCAGTGAAGCGGTGATCGGCTTCCCCGGCGTTGCATTGGAGACCATGGTGGAAGCTGTGACATACCTGGCCAATAAAGCCATCCCGCGGTCACGCGCCAAGCGTGTGTATGAAACGTTGATGCAGGGGGAAGGACAGACGCCCTGTCACGAGGGGTGATCTGGCCAGTGATGCACATTGGCGCGCATAGGGATCATCCAATGCCCGCGTGCGCGCAAGCAGATCTCGCCCATTGTTATTGTCGCGTGGTAGACGGGACTCCCGTTCCATGATAACCCAAACGAAAAGGAGAATAACCCCAATGTCCAAATGCTGTGGTCAAGGCGATGTGTTATTGTTCGCCTGCTCCGGTGGCTCCAACGTGGGCCAGATCTCAAATGATGCCGCTAAAGCCCTCGATCAGTTGGGCCAAGGCAGCATGTACTGTATGGTCGGCGTCGCCGCCCAATTACCGTCGTTCGTTGAGCGCACGAAGAAAGAGGGCACGACGGTGGTCGGGATCGATGGGTGTGGCGTCGCCTGCGTCAAAAAGGCGCTGGAGAAAATCGGCGTGACTGCGGATGTCTATGTAGACGTCACGGCGCTCGGTATTGAGAAAGGCCACCACTTCAACCACACCCGGGACGAAGTCGGCATCGTCGCCCAGGCGGTCGCCGATGCGCTGTCGGGATGCTCGTGCAGTAAATAAGGAGTCGTCATGGGAACCGTCTGTGCCACCGTCCATGCTGGCGTCTGTGGCTTTGTGACCAGGATTACCGCCACTGCCGATGATGAGCAATGCGTACGGTTCGACGTCGCCAGTCCCTGTGAGAACATCCAGAGACTGGCCGCTCGGCTTCCGACCGTGGATGCGTATGCGGAGTTGGGCGCCGGTTTTGACGGCGAACTGCATCAGGCGGCGCGGGCATCATTGAAAGGGTGTTGCAGTGGATGCGTGGTGCCTGCCGGCCTTTTCAAAGCGATGCAGGTGGCGGCCAATGTGGCCTTGCCGAGTGACGCCTCCATTCACCTGAACCGGGAAGGCGAGACGCCGTGAACCTGGCGTGCAAGCTGGCAGCGCGCGACACCGCCGTCCGATGATTCCGCGGCGGCGGTGTCGCGCATCTTACAGACGATCCACCACGCCTGTGGATGCGTGTCACACGCGCGTGCCGCCGGTTGTGCCATGATAGTGACGCGCAAGCATGCAGTGAAGTGCAGCACGTCGCACAAAGGAGGTTAGTGATGTCCGAACAGATGACACGTTTTGTTCCGCCCGAGTGGGCCTTTACCTTTCATGGTCATCGGTGCCCATTTATGCCCATCGGGTACCGGATGGGACTGTTGGCGCTGGAACGGCTGGACATTCCGCGCGAAACCGATCATACGCTGCATGTGTTTTGCGAATTGGGGGAAGGCCATCCGCAGACCTGCCTGATGGACGGTATTCAGGTCGCAACCGGTGCCACCTTCGGTAAAACCCTCATCGAGAAAACGTACTGGGGCAAACTGGCGGCGACGTTCTGGTATCCCGAGAAGACCGCCGTACGGTATGCGTTACGCCCAGAATTCATTGATGGCCTGGGGGGCTTTGAGTTTTTCGCCTATCGCAAACGCGGCATTGAGCCTTCCGGCATCCCTGCCGCCGTCACGCAAGAAGTCATTGATTGGACGTTGGCGCAACCGGACGAGGCCGTGTATGCCATCGCCGAGCGGTGGGATTTCACGTACCAGCCTCCGACGGGGTCTTTCAATAAATCGATCTGTTCCGTCTGCGGTGAATACGTCTTTGAACGCTATGTCCGCTTCAAAGAGGGGAAGCCCGTCTGCATCCCGTGTTCGGGCTATGTGCGGTAACAGCGCGGGTGTCATGCTGGCTGGAGTATTGACCGCGATAGATGTGGCAGCGAATATGGCCTGATCCCAACACATCTCGATTCCGTTGGCACGTCAGGGTGACGGTATATAGCGTCAGGTATCCCCGAGAGGACGGTGAACAGTGAGACCCCCGAGCAATAGAAAAAAGTTGGATAGATGCGCGGGGGTTTCTTCTCGGTCGCGCGTTTTCTCAGTAGCGCGTTCAATCGGCACATTGACTACACATCGGATCGTGAGAACGCCCAGCTAAAGAGGAGTGTGTGCATGAAACCAAAAGCCTGGGGCAAGCTGGCGATTCTGGCGATCCTGGTCGTCGCCATCGTGAGTGCTGTTACCTTGAGAAATTCGGGAGCGCCGTCGACTGGCCAGCCGTCGGCAACTTCGGCTACGACCGAGACAGCGGCAGAGACACCAGGGGCGACAGGGTTGCCGCGTTTACTGGAACTCGGATCTGACTCCTGCCGTCCCTGCCAGATGATGCAACCGATTCTGGCGGAGTTGCGCACGGAGTATCCGGGAAAGCTGCAAGTCGACTTCATCGATGTCTGGAAAGACGAATCTGCTGGGCAACGCTATGGCGTCCAGGCGATTCCTACCCAGATTTTCTTTGACGCGAAGGGCAAAGAACTCTTCCGGCATGTCGGATTCTATCCGAAAGAGGAAATTCTGGCGAAGTTCAAGGAACTTGGAATCTTATTATAGGGGGAGTGTGATGCGAAACGTGACCCGTGGGGCCGTAGCCCTGTTTTTCGTGAGTGCTGCCATCGGTATTATGGCAGCCGGTGTGCCTGCTGATGCGCCGTGGGAAGCCTTGGCGAGGGATAATGCCTGCCCATGCAGTCAAGAAGCGGCAACCCCGCGCCTGGTGACAGTCGAGAGCACCTACCTGGGACTCAGCCAGGGACCATTACGTCTGGCGTGCCTGGCTTCCCTCCCGAAGGGCGTACTGCTGCAGGCTGGGAAAGTGGCCATTACCGACAAACAACTGACGGCGGAAATAGCCAAAGCTAAGCCCGACATGCAAACCGTCCTGAAGAAGCATGGCTTCTTCATGGTGGAACAGATGGCGACCCGGCAGTTACTGCTCGCGGAAGCGCACGATTGGGCGACCGAGACAAAACGAGATACAAAGAAGGATACCGATGCCACGTTGATTCAAGCCTACCTGAAGAGCATCGCCGCGCGCGTGATGGTATCCGATGCTGAGGTACAAGCTTTCTATCAAGCCAACAAAGAGATGGTGGGTGGAGCGAGTTATGACTCTGTAGCCAAGGAATTGAAGGCGTATGTGCTGGAGCAAAAACAGCAGGAAGCGGTCGATGCGCATATCAATATGCTGAGTGTGCGTACCCCGGTGGAAGTGGACCGTGAGTGGCTAAAGGGCCAAGCGAGCACGATGCTTGATAATCCGGTCGATAAAGCACGTCGCTCTGGCAAACCCTCAATGGTTGATTTCGGACGTGGTGGCTGCCGCCCCTGCGATATGATGACCCCCATTCTAGACGAACTGAAGAAAACCTATGCCGGTCAATGCAATGTCCTGTTTTGCCATGTCGGTGAGAATCCAATGCTGGCAGCTCGCTATAACGTCCAGTCTATCCCGGTCCAGGTGTTTTTCGATAGGGATGGCAATGAAGTATTCCGTCACGTCGGATTCTTTCCCAAGGAGCAGATACTGGCGAAGTTGGCTGAGCTTGGAGTGAAATAACCCATGGACCAACTCTTTATCAGTTTATCCCGCGCCGTGGAGGGCACTCCGTTGATTGCCCTCGCGGCTGCCCTCCTCTGGGGCATCTTAAGCATCATCTTGAGTCCCTGCCATCTCGCCAGTATCCCGTTGATCGTCGGGTTTATCGCCGAACAAAAAGAGCTGACGACACGGCGGGCGTTCTGGACGGCGACGGTGTTTTCCCTCGGCATCCTCGTGACGATTGCCGTGATTGGGATAGTTACCTCGGCGCTGGGCCGCATGGCGGGCGACCTGGGGGGCTATGCGAACTATGCCGTCGCCGGCATTTTCTTCCTGGTGGGTTTACACCTGCTGGGTGTCATCCCCATGCCGTTCTCAGGGCCAGGGCAGGTCGGGATGCAACGCAAAGGCCTGGCGGCAGCCTTTATATTGGGGCTGATCTTCGGTATCGCGCTGGGTCCATGCACGTTTGCGTATATGGCGCCGGTACTCGGCGTCACGTTCAAGGTCGGCGCTTCAGCCCCGCTGTATGCCGCGGCGTTGCTCCTCGCGTATGGGATCGGGCATTGTGGGGTGATCGCGGCTGCCGGCACCTCCACCGAGGTGGTCCAACGATATTTGCAGTGGAACGAAACGTCGCCGGGCATGCGCATCGTGAAAAAAATCTGTGGTGCGCTTGTCCTGGTGGGTGGATTGTACCTGATCTATACGGCGCATTAATACTCCTATGCGTGACGAAGGAAAAGGAACGATAGAAAGGGGGGACGATTTGAGTACTGAGCAGTCCAGCAGGATTTGGGGGGCAACTGCAAAGAGATACGATCACGCGGCACACACCTTTGAGCCTTTTGCCGAGTGGTTGGCGAAGCTTTGCTTGCTTCATGAGGGAATGGCCGTTTTAGACGTAGGGTGCGGCACCGGAATCAGTTCGTTTGTTGCCGCTCGGTATGTTGGTATTCACGGTCGAGTGGTTGGCATCGATATTTCCCAACGCATGGTCGAAGTCGCACAGGGAAAAGCAGGAGACGCAGGATGCCCGAACGTGCGATTCATGGTCTGTCCGGCTGAGCGGACTGGCATGGCTGATGATTCGTTTGACGCGGTCATCTGCAACTTCAGCCTTCATTTGTTCGACGATGAGTCAGCCGCTTTGCGGGAAATGATTCGTGTCGTGAAGCCTGTCGGCAAGGTGGCGTGGTCTGTGCCAGCCCCTGATCATGCGAAAGAAATGATAGCCGCCTTCGCCACAGTCTGTCAGGAATTGCGGCTGCCGATGCCCTCCAATGGCGAGAAGCCGCTGAAACCTAACTTGGAGAGAATCAACAGGCTTCTGCAGTCTTGTGGAATCCGCAATCAGGAGATTGCGGAATACCAACAATTGTTTTCTTATACCAGCCCTGAAATTTATGAGCAGGTGCTCGACGCCAGAATGGGCCGCTTACTAAGCCGGGTGCCAGAAGAGCACCGTACCGAGGTTGGGAAAAGAACGCTCGCCCTTCTGTTGGACGATGTCGACAAACTGACCTTCACTTGCCATGCTTATGGCGTTGTTCACGGGAAGGCACTTGAGTGATAGGTATGCCAGGCACGGAAGTTGCCCCAGGAGCACCAACGTCTTAGCGCAAGGTGACACCAATGAAGAATTTCGCCATTGCTGTTATGAAAGCGCACGGTTACGGTGCTGAGAACGGTCAACCCTCGTCCCACATAGCCCCGAAGCAAGGCGCTATTTTGCTGTGGAACGAAAGCGCACCGGGGATGCGCATCGTCAAAAAGGTCTGTGGTGCGCTCGTACTGGTGGGTGGGTTATACCTGATCTATACGGCGCATTGATCCTCTTTCGCTGTAGATACGTATCAGCGTTGTTCCCTTGCCAATGATCGACAAAGGAACGTGATTATCGGCAACACATCGCGTGTTGCCGAGAGATGGAGTAGGAAGATGAAAACGTCAACGGTGACACTCCTCGCGATGGTTGTTATCGCAATGCTCTGCGGGGGAGGCCGATTCGGCATGCTCCCGGCGAATGCCGCAACGCCTGCGGTGACAGACCAGAAGTTACCGCGGCTTCTGGATATCGGGGCGAAGACCTGCATTCCCTGTAAGATGATGGCCCCAGTCCTTGATGCGTTGAAGACGGAATACGCGGGGCAGCTCTCCGTCGAGTTCCTTGACGTTGATGACGCGGCGAATGCGGCGGCCTCCAAGCAGTATGGCGTGACGACCATACCGACGCAACTCTTCTTTGATGCCGCCGGGAAAGAAATGTGGCGCCATGAAGGCTTCATCTCGAAAGAAAGCATCCTCACACGGTGGAAAGAGTTAGGCATCACGCTGACACCTCCGCAGGGAGCGGTCACCCCGATTTTCGAACGTCTGGAACCAGCAACGACCGACGCCAGGGCGAAGAACGATATCTGTTACATGTGTGATGGTACGATCTCGGCGAAGACGCGCGTGCAAGTGCAGACGGCAAAAGGGCCAGTCGATCTCTGCTCACTCCATTGCTACTTCATCCTGTATTCGAGCATGCTCGAAGATAAAAACGGTATCGAGCAACGTGTGAGTGTGACCGATTGGAAAACCGGTCGCTTTGCCCCTGTGTTGCAGGCATCTTTGCTCTACAGCGTTGATGGGCCGAATGGTCGGCCTGTGATCAAGGCCTTCACCAGCAAAGATACCGCCCTGCAAGAACAGCGGCGTGCAGGAGGAACTCTGGTCTCCTGGCAAGTATTGCAGGCCAAAGAATTGGCGAATCGCTGTGGGTTCTGTGACCGCGCTGTCTATCCGGAAGATGCGGCACTGGTGAAATGTGATGGCGTCTATACCTGGGGGTGCTGCTCCCACTGTGCGTTGGGCGTGGCCGCACGTACCGGGAAGGATCTCGAAATTCACGAACGAGACCGCTTGACCGGAGAAGAGATTGTGATCAAAACCTTCAACGGCAACGTCGCTTCTCTGGAACCAAAAACGGCGGTAGCGTGGTTCGGACTCCGCAAAGGCGCTGATGGCAAATATGGCTCAGCCGGCTGTTTCCACCAAGGCTTCTTTACCACCGCGGAGCATCTTCAGCGTTGGGTGGCGCAGCACCCGCTGGAAATAGGAAAACTCATCAGCATCGATCAAGCACTTGGCGACAAAATGAAGTTGTCTCCGGTGCAAATTCAAAAGGCGTGTAAGGTTGGCGAGTGCGCCCCGAAGTAATTCGCATGAACAGCCAGACTTCATGACGGACGCGGATGTGTACCTGCGTCCGTCATGAGCATACCGAGGAGTATCTACGACCATATGCATCACGAACTCTCCTATCTCATGGTGTTTCTGGCCGGCATGGTCAGCTTTCTTTCGCCTTGTGTGCTGCCCATTGTACCGGCGTATCTGTCATTGATTTCCGGGTTCTCGTTTGAGGAACTCCAGGCGCAATCATCAGCGCAGCATACACGTTGGCGGTTACTGATCAGTGCGCTCGCGTTCATCCTGGGCTTCAGTATCGTGACCGTCGTCCTGCTCGGTGGATTGGCCAGCCTTGTGACCACCCTTGGACCGGGCTGGCGAGTGGGGGTGCGTTGGGTCGGAGGCGTGATCGTCATCAGCTTTGCGCTCCATCTCACCGGCGTCTTCCGTATCCCGGTGCTCTTCCAGGAGCGGCGCTTCCATCTCTCGAACCAAAAGGTCAGTCTGGTCGGCGCGGTGTTGGTCGGTGCGGCGTTCGCCTTTGGCTGGAGTCCCTGTATTGGACCGATTCTCGGCAGCGTCCTGGCCTTCGCGACTGGGACAGCGACACCGACCACGGCGTGGATGCTGTTTGTGGTGTATACGCTGGGGTTGGCGGTGCCGTTTTTGCTTGCCGCCCTCTTTGCCCATCTCTTCCTCAACAGCTTACGGAAGATGACCCGCTACTTGCGTGCGGTGGAGATCGGGTCCGGTGTGCTCTTGTTTATCATGGGCGTCTTTCTCCTCACGGACCAACTCGGCGCGCTTAGCCGGTATGGCGGCTTCCTGGCCGGAGCCTCCGAAACCATTGAGCACTGGTTGCAGTAGTACACGATAATATCATCGCCCTTTTCTGCAAAAATGCAGTATTTGTTGTTTCAACTACTTGGCAAAATGGCAAATTAGCGATACAGTATCTCGTAACACCATATAACCACGTAGTTGATATGTGGCGTACCACTTGACGTGGAGCATGAAAGGAGCAACAGATGTTAGATCGCGAATTGTTGGCCTTCGGCCAGAAGTTTCATGGGCACAAGTGCCCGGCGATGCCGATGGGGCTGCGCACAGCCCTGGCGGCGATGCAGGCGTTGGGCGTCGAACACGCGCCTGATGGTCAGTTGATGGCCCTCATCGAAATTGATGAGGATCATTGCGCGACCTGCTGGGCGGATGGCATTCAAGTGGCCACCGGCTGCACGCTGGGCAAAGGGAATATCAAGAAACTCGGCTATGGTAAGTGGGGCCTGACGCTCATCGATAAGAAGACGCAACGGGCGGTGCGTGTCGTGCCAAAAGCCGAAGCCATGCAGAAGAATAAGGAATCCCAATTCATGGCGTTGCGTAAGTCCGGCATGCCAGCGTCCCAGGTGCCCGCCGAGATCGCTGATCCGCTGGTGGAGATGGTCGTGAATGCCCCGGATGCGATGTTGTTGACGATCAGTGAGATTTTCCCTTATGTGTGGCAGGATGCGCCGCACACGTTTGAGTCGGTGGCCTGTACGTCGTGTGGTGAGATGGTGGTCGAGCGCAATGCGCGTGTCAAAGACGGAAAGATCGTCTGTCAACCGTGTGCACAATGAAAGACGCCAGGTCGGGCAGGAGGCGCTCCCTTTTGCTCGGTCAGGCGGGCAAGCCATAAAGACCATCGCACGTGACTCAGTTGAGTGCCTGCGTGTGGTAGACGAGATGATGACCGAGGCGAACATGACCGAAGAAAGATCAGCAACCAGCTCACCGATTCCGTTACGTGACCTCGCCGTGATGGCGTTGTACATCGGGGTGACGGGCTATGGCGGTATCGCCGTCATTGGGCAAATGAAACAGCTTTTCGTCACCCGCCGCCGGTGGGTGAGCGAACAGAATTTTCTCACGGGATTGAGTTTGAGTCAGATGTTGCCGGGGGCGACCGGCGTCAATCTCATGACGTTCCTGGGATACCAGTTGCGCGGCGCGTGGGGGGCGTTCATTGCACCACTCGGGTTCATTCTCCCGGCACTCGTGCTCATGACCCTGTTGAGCGCCGTCTACGATACCTATGGGCAAGTGCCGCTCGTGAAAGCGATGTTTATCGGATTAGGCGCGGTCGTCGTTGGCCTCCTCATCAATGCCACGGTTTCGCTGGGCCGTTCCGCCATCCGAGATCGTTGGGGGATCGTTATCGCCGTCGTGGGATTTGTCCTGGTCTTCTGGTTCCACATCTCGATTCTGTTTGTCGTCGCGATCAGCGCCATCTTGGGATGGCTGGTCTATCGCAAACAATCCGTCACGAAGGCCAATGGTGATACCCCAGTGACCGTCAATCGTACGTCACGCGGGTTTTGGGTGGGATTCGTCCTGACACTCTTTGCAGTGAGCCTTATCCTGGTGTTCACGCGGCATACCCTCATGACGCAAATGTTCCTGGCGATTGTGCGGGTGGCGGTGCTGACGTTCGGGGGTGGATTTACGTCCATTCCGCTCTTTCAACACGAAGTTATCACGGTGCATGGCTGGCTGATGGGATCGCGCTCGGCCAAATTACTCCCGGCCCCGTGCTCATCACGGCTACCTTCATCGGCTACCACCTGTTTGGGGTGATCGGGGCACTGGTGGCCTCCATCGCGATCTTCACCCCAGGGGCGTTGGCGATGTTCCTGCTCGCGCACCAGCACGAGCATGTGCGGCAATTATCGTGGCTGCAGGCTATCGTGCGCGGCGTCGTGGCCGGCTTCATCGGGGTGCTGGTGAGCGTCACTATCCAACTGGGGCTCCATTCGTTGGTCGATGTCAAAACGGTTGCGCTGGCTATCGGGAGTGTGCTGGTGCTGCTGGTCGCGAAAAAAGACCCCGTGTGGGTGATCCTGGGCGCGGCGCTACTCTCCCCATTCTTGTTTTCGTAAGGTGATGGAACCGAGAAGGATGCGACCGGCCTGCGAGAGCTCGTGTGATAATGAAAGGGGAAATACATGACTGAAGAGCCGAACCATGATCACGCTGGGCATCGCGTGACTGTCAACCCGAGCGCAGAGAACGCCGTCAACCGCACGCGGCTCTGGCGGGTGATGCTCCTCACCGGGGTCTATCTGCTGGTGGAAGTCGTCGGCGGACTGCTCACGAATAGCGTCGCCTTGTTGTCTGACGCCGGCCATATGTTGACCGATGTCGCGTCACTGGCATTAGCGTTGTTGGCCACCTGGTTCGCCACGCGAGAAGCCACGCCGCAGAAAACCTATGGGTATTATCGCCTGGAAATCATTGCCGCATTGCTCAATGGCGTCACCCTGCTGGCGTTATCCGCCTGGATTATTTTCGAAGCCATCGGGCGTATTCAGCATCCCCCGGTGGTGCAGGGGATCGGCATGCTGATTGTGGCGGTGGGTGGATTGGTGGTGAATCTGATCGGCGCGTCGTGGCTGCATCACGGCCATGAACATTCGTTGAATGTGCGTGCGGCTTTTTACCATCTCATCGGGGATTTACTGGGCTCGGTTGGCGCGGTGATTGCGGGCATTCTCATTCTGACCGTGCATTGGTATCTGGCTGATCCGGTATTGGCTATCGTGATCGCCGTGCTCATCATTATCAGCGCCATCGGTCTCGTGCGCGAGGCCGTTGATGTGTTGTTGGAAGCGACCCCGGCACACATTTCACTTGACGAGGTGAGGGCGGCGCTTGTTGACATACCCGCAGTGCAGTGCGTGCATGATCTGCATGTCTGGACGATTACCAGCGGCATGTATGCCTTGAGTTGTCATGTGACCGTCGATCCTCCGGCCTTTACCGCCGACACCCTCGAAAGCATTCGCCATCTTATTCATATACGTTTCGGCATCGCACACCAAACTATTCAACTCGAAACTCCCAGCATGTTGCTGTGCGAGGATGAACACCGATGATCGTGGACATGTCCCCAGAGTCACAGCACTGGCCTGACGCGCACATCGCCATGGCCCAGGATGCGGACGCCGGTGCGATGGATGACGGTAGCGCTGACGATGCCGACATGCGCGCGGTCGCCGGTGGGGATTGGCAGGCGTTTTCCCGTTTGGTTTCTCGGCATCATCGCATGGTCTGGCGTGTTGCCGTGGGGATACTGAATGATCAAACCGATGCCGAGGATGTCGCACAGGAAGCGTTTCTTAAACTGCGTGATGCCGCTCCCCGCTATGTGCCGGCAGGGAAATTCCGTCCGTTCTTATACCAGATTGTCACCCGGCTCTGTCTTGATCGCCTGCGAAAACGACGCACCTGCTCATTGAGTGAGGTCGCGGAGCTGTCGTCGAACGCTCCCGACCTTGTCGAGACGCTCCATCAACAGGAACGTGATCGCCTCGTGCACGAGGCGATTGCCAGCCTCCCGATGAATCAGCGCATCGCCGTCGTGCTCAGATATTTCGAAGGATGCGGCTACCGTGACATTGCTGCCACGCTCCACATTTCGGATAAAGCCGCCGAACGCCTGTTGGCACGCGCGCGACAGAGCCTCGAAGGACGACTTGCATCGAAAATTTCCGGCAAACCATAGGCCGACACGCGGGGGTTTCTCGCCGGTCATCCGTTTATCAGATAGAAAGGGGGCGAATCATGCGATGTCATCACATGCGCGATACTTTGCAGGCGTATGTTGACGGACGTGTGCCGTCGGACATACGACGCCGATGCGATGCGCATCTGGCCGATTGTCCGCATTGCCGCGCCTTGGTTCACCGAGCACAACGTGTCACGGATCTGCTCATGCACAGCGAGCTTCCAGCAGTACCGTCAGGACTCGCCGAACGTATATTGCTCCGAGCGGAGATGGGCACCCGTGTGACACCAGTGAGGCACTGGGGCTGGGCATTCCTCTCGGCACGCGTCACGACGGTACTGGCGATCAGCATCGCGGTCACGGTTGGTATTGTCATGGGGTGGGATGTCGGTACGTCGCATTCCCCGATATCACAAAGCGCTCTACCATCTGCAAATCCTGCGGTCGTTTATAACCTGGATTACTTGTCGGAAGCGCCGCGCGGGTCAATTTCGCAGGTCTATTATTCACTCGATACCACCAGTGCGGGGGAGGCCAAGTAATGCGAAAATCCATTACACTAGTATTGATTGTGGTATCGGTCACCTTCAACCTTGCCTTTTTAGCCATGTGGATCACCCATTATGTGACCGCGCGTCACGTGACCGAGCAGGAGTCACGAGAGTCATCGCAGCCTTGTGCTATTTGGAGTCCCTTACATCAGCGCCTGGGGGTAACAGTGCAGCAGTGGAAGGCCATCGAGCCGCAGTTTGTACGGTTTCAGCAAGCCTCCCAAAATGAATGTCGGGAGATCCAACGACTGCGACTGGTATTAATCGATCAGTTAGCCGCACCGACGGTGAATCGCCACGCGTTGGATGAGACACAACAGTCACTGCAGGCGCACCAGCAGACACAACAGCGTCTGATCGTCGAACAACTGGTGGCGGAAAAGCATGTGCTCATTCCGTCCCAACAGCGCGAACTCTTTCAACTGATTCGCCAGCAAACGCGCTGTCTGACACCCGGCGCATTGCTGGGAGATCCAGCCCACTCCAAGTAACTGCCCACGTGTGTATTGTCGTTGTTATCGGGATAAATAATTGGCAAAATTGCCAATTATTCACCTAGAGGAGTTCATTAGCATGAGTCGATGTTTCCGTTTAATCATTGCCGGTCTGTGTGCTCTCTGGATGCTGCCGGTGTTGGCGGAGGAGCCCCCAGCACCAATGACACTCCAGGAGTGCCTCAAGTATGGTGTCGTCCACAATCCCCTGTTAGCCGGGGAGCAGGCGCGCGTCCTGCAGAGTAAAGCTATCTTCACCCAGGCGAAAGCGAATACCGCCGTGAAGATGGATATGAACCTTTCCTCGCTTCAGTATGACCAGCTCGCTTCGAATAAAATCCAGCTCCTTGGCCATGGAAATTCGGATACGCTTGGAGAGTTAGTTATCAGTAAAAGCCTGTTTTCGTGGGGAAAATGGGACGCGCGGAACAAGGCGGCCCAATATGGCGTACAGATCGCGCAAACGCAACAGGAGCGCACCTATCAGGATGTGACCATCAATATCGCCAAAATGTATGCGGAAGTCTGGTTGCGCGAGCAGATTGCCCAGGCGAAACAGGAAACGCTGAGTCAAGCGGAAGCGCACCAGAAGTTGACGACGGATCTGGCGGCGCTGGGGAAAGTGGCGAAGGTCGAAGCGATGCGGGCCGAAGTGAATGTCGCGACGGCCCGTGATGCTCAGCGTCGAGCGGCCCGGGAGCGGGACAGTGCGCGTATGCGATTGAACCAAACCATGGGCCGCGAGCCGCAGTTGCCGATCCAGGTGACTGCCGAATTGGCCACCCTGGCGATACCCGAGACGCCGGCAGCAGACCCCTGGAAACAGCACCCGGATTGGAAACGCCTGAGTCTTTCGGTCGACCAATCACGCGCGTTGGTAAAAGCGGCAGAAGCCGAGAAGTATCCGGAGATACGCGTGCAGGGCGCTTATACCGGAGAGGGGTTGTACGATTTTACTTCCTATACGAATTGGGGACTTGGGCTGGCGATCCGTCTCCCCATGCTGGATGGCGGGCAACGGCACGCGGCTGTTGCCCAAGCTAAGGCGGGACAGGAAACTGCAGCGTCACAGTTGGAGTCGATGCGCCAACGTCTTGTCACGGATGTCGCCGATGCGCAGACGACACTGGCTGATGCTGAAGAGCGGTTGAAGGAGCTGGCCTCGACGACTACGCTGGCCGAACAGACCCTGACGATTTCGGAAGAACGGTTTCGCGTCGGGGCGGGCACGGCACTGGAAGTGTTTGATGCACAGACCGCATTGTTGCAAGTGAAGGTGGCCGTCAGCCAGGCCACCGCGGAGGTGTTTCAGGCTAAACTGCAATTGGCATCTGCCCTCGGTCAACGGATCGATTTGGCGAACACGGTGGAGGTTCCTCATGATTAAACGAACAATCTTCTTTTCATTCGCTGGCCTGCTGGGCTTCGGCGTCCTTGCGGTGGGATGGCGTGCGATGTCATCGACGCGTACCCCATCCGACACTGCGAAAGGTCCAAAGCCTGCGCTGGTCCAGGCCATTGATGCGCGTGCCGGGGTGCTCGCACGCACGCTTGACCTGACTGGTACGGTGACCGCCAATGCCGAAATCAGCGTGCTGCCGAAAATTGAGCAAACGATCCGCAGGATGAGCGTTCAGGAAGGTGATCGCGTGACGGCTGGCCAGGTGCTGGTGCATTTGGACTCCACGGAAATGGACGCGCAATTGGGGTCCGCAGACGCGGAACGGCAGGTGGCGGTTGCCAGCTTGCGTGACCTGCAAGCCGGCGCGCGACCCCAGGAGATTGGGCAGGCGCAAGCGGCGTTGCGCCAGGCGGACGCCGCCTATCGTCGTGCAGTCGCTGCCGAGCGCAATGCCAACGCCCTCTATCGCGGGGGCCAGACAGGGCTTCCGGCGCAGGCTATGCAGGATGCCGAAGGCAAACTGGCTGTCGCCACCGCCCAACGGGATGCGACAAACGCCGCGTTGGATGCGGCCACGCAGAACCTGGAGCAGGTACGGCAAATCGTAAAGCTGAATACCACGCAACTACAAGCGGTGAACGATGCGCGCGGCAAAGTGGATACGGCGACGGCACAACTGGATGCCACCGCAACGGCTACCGAGAATGCCAAAGCAGAGAACGACCGCGCGCAAGCGCTCCTGAAGATCGGCGGCACCTCCCAGGAAGAGGCGGATCGCGCCAGCACACGGTATCGCACTGCGCAGGCACAATGGGACAGCGCCAAAAGCACATTGGCCACGGCGCAGGAAGGCTACCGTTTAGCCAAAAGTCTGCTGGAGACCAATGCCGTGCCGCAGCAGCAATTGGCCGATGCGCAGGGGCGCGTCAATGTTGCGAAAGCGCAGGTGACTGCGGCTGAGGCGTCCGTAACGGCGGCAGACAAACAATTCACCCAGGTGAAAGCCTTGCAAAACGGTCCATTGCCGCAACGTGAATTGGATGAAGCCTCCGGGCGTGTCGCGGAGACAAAGGCGACGATGGAGGCGGCGCGTGAGCGCGTGGCCTTACTGCAAGCCGGCGCGTCACCGACGCAACTCGCCACCGCGCAGGCCCGTGTGCAGCAAGCGGAGGCCAAATGCGCCTACTGGCGCACCCAGGTGGCGCTGTGTCTGCTCAAAGCGCCGATCAGTGGTGTGATTACCAAGCGGTGGAAATATGTCGGGGATACCGCGGACCCCAAAGGACCGATATTGACGATTGCCCAGGACGGACGGCAACTGGTGAAAACGGCGGTGTCTGATCGCGATGTCGCCGGTCTGCAGCCGGGGATGACCGCCCGCGTCACCCTGGACGCACTTCCCGGTGCTCCATTGACAATCTCCGTGACGAATGTCTACCCCAGCGCCGATCCGACCACCCGGCTAGTACCCGTCGAATTGTTACTCCCCAAATTGCCACGACCGATTGCCGCAGGCTCGTTCGCCCGCATCGCGATCAATCAGGGGGAGCAACGCGGGATTGTCGTTCCCCAGGCGGCGGTGGTGCCGCAAGCAGGAGGCAAAGCGGCGATCTTCCTCGTGACGCCGGCGATGACCGCCGAGCGACGTCTGGTGACCACGGGGTTGGAAGCGGATGGCAAAGTGTTGATCCTCGCCGGATTGGAAGAAGGCGTCAAAGTGGTCGTGCAGGGACAGGATGCCCTCAAGGAGGGGCAACCGGTGAAAGTCATGCCTGGCAAACCCGGCATGAAGTCCGCGAACGGTGGTCCGGGTCAACAGCAGCCAGGTAACGAAATGCCTTCCACGCGGAAGGGGAGTCATGCACCGACCCAGGGAACAACGACCATAGGAGGGAACACCCGATGAGACTTCCCGCTATTGCGCTTCGTCACCCGTTGGCGATGCTGGTGCTGACGTTGGCGGCTGCCGTGCTCGGTATCGTCGGGCTGTTGGGCTTACGGGTGAATCTCCTGCCTGATGTCACTTATCCCATGATCAAAGTCTACGTCCGTTGGCCTGGGGCCACGCCTGATCAATTGGAAGAAAATATCGGTCGTCTGGTCGAGCGGAATATGGCGAGCCTCGATGGCCTGGACTATCTGGACGCGAGTTACACGGATGGTCTCTATACCCTGTTTGTCAATTTTAATGATGACGTGAATCGCGATGTCGCCTATCAGGATGTGCTGGCGAAGATGCAGTTGGCCCGGCAGCAACTGCCGGCAGACGCGGGGGAACCCCAAATACTGAAAGCGGACCCTTCGCAGCTTCCGGTGATGGATCTGGCCATCTCCTCCACCTCGATGACGCCGGTCCAGTTGCGCACCTGGATCGAGCAAGATTTACAGGACCGATTTCTCGCGGTGGATGGCACGGCAGGCGCGAGCGTCGCCGGCGGGTTGGAACGGGAAATCCGCGTGCATATCGACCCGGAACGTTTGCAGGCGATTCGGATGACGCTGGGGGAGCTCAAGCGCCGCCTGCAAGAAGAGAACGTCGAAGTGCCCGGTGGCCTGGTGACGGTCGGCCAACGCGAATTCACGGTGCGTACTCAGGCGCGGTTTCAATCGGTGGAAGACATTCGCCAACTGCTGATTCGCGCGACACCCGATGGACGCGGGGTGCGCCTGGGGGATGTCGCGAGCGTCGAGGATGCCGCACGGCGACAGCGCGTGATTACCCGCCTCAATAACCAGGAGATCGTACGCTTGTCGGTCTTTAAACAGGTCGAGGCGAATACGGTGGAGGTGGCCAATCGTATCCAGCACACGATAGCCGCGCTGAAGGACGAATTGCCGGAAGGCACCTCTATCGCCGTCATCTATGATCAATCGCGCTATATTCGTGCCTCGATCAACGGCGTGCGTGATGCCGCGTTCATTGCGGCCATCCTGGTGGTGCTGGCGACGATGCTCTTCCTGCATGGGTGGCAGCGTGTCGTGACGATTCTCCTGACCTTGCCGCTCTCGCTGCTCGGTACCTTCCTGGTGATGTCGGCACTCGGCTTTTCCATCAATATCTTCTCGCTGGGTGGTTTGGTGATTGCCATCACCATTGTGCTGGATAACTGCGTCGTCGTGATGGAGAACATCACCCGGCATCAGCAAGGCGAGGGTAACGAGGTGGCGACTTTCGAGGCGGGTACCCAGGAGGTGGCCGGCGCGGTGATCAGTGCGACCATCACGTTCCTGGCGCTATTCCTGCCTTTCCTCTTCGTCAAGGGATTGGTTTCGCTATTATTTCACGAGTTGATCGTGACCGTGGCTGCCGCCATCGCCATTTCGCTGATTGTCGCGTTGACCGTGACCCCGGTGCTCATGCGCCTGCTGTTTGCGCGGAGTGTGACGCCCAGTCACCCAAGTCGCATGACGGAGTTCAGTGAGCGGCTCATCGCCGGCATTCAGCGTGGATACCGCCCGTTCCTGGAGACGGTGCTCCGGCATCGGTGGGCGACGTTGTGGGTGACACTGGGACTCTTCGTATTGGGCGTCTTGCTGTTTGGGCGGTTGGGGTCCGAGTTTCTTCCCGAGATGGATGATGGGCAGGTAACCATTAAGCTCAAATTGCCGACCGGCGCGTCCGTTAAGGAGACCGCGCAAATGGCGGAACGGGTGTCGGCCTATGCCCAAAAGTTACCCGGGGTTGAACAGGCGTACACGCTCGTGGGCGGGCGTGTCATGGGTCTGGTCACGACGGAGTTCGCCAATGAAGGGGAAGTGAACCTGCAATTGGTGCCACGCCATCGTCGGCGATTGTCGACCAAGCAGTTCGTCGAGCGCATGACCCCGCAAATTCAACAAGCCGTGAAGAAGCCGGGGGCACAAGTCAAAGTAATGCATACCAAGATGAAAGGGATTCGCAGTTTCGGCAATTTCGATATTGAGGTGGAAGTCTACGGGCCAGCCAGTGCTACCATCGATCAATTAGTTCAGGTGGCACGGGGGATTGCGAAAGAAGTCCAACCGACGCCCGGGCTCATGGCGCTCGACGTTTCCGTGGATGTCTCGAAACCCGAATTCGATATTACCGTCGATCACACGCGCGCTTCCGCACTCGGCATCCCCGCCAGTCAAGTCGCCGGGGTGGTGCGGACACTGGTGGATGGCGATGTGTCGACACAATATGAAGAGCGGGGATACTATTATCCGTTGCGCGTGCAAGTGCCGGAAGCACGAATGACAGATCGGCAGTCACTTGAACGACTGCCGATACTCACGACTGACCGCGGTACCATATTGTTAGGCGATGTCGCGCAGGTGACGCCCACCGTGGGAGCCGTCCAGATCGACCGCAAAGACCAACGCCGGGTCGTGAAAGTGACGGGGATGGCCGTAGGACGCTCGGTGGGCGAAGTGACGCAGGACGTACAACGGCGGGTGCAGGGCGTGCAATTGCCATCCGGGTATCAGGTGAAATACGGCGGACAGGCGCAAGGGATACAGCAAACCTATACCGAACTCGGCATCATCCTCCTCCTGGCGTTGTTTCTCGCCTATGTCGTGCTGGTGGTTCAATTCGAGAACCTGTGGATGCCGCTGCTCATCGTGCTACGCGTGCCGCTCTCGTTGATTGGGATGGCGGTCGCGCTCTATATCACGTCATCTCCGATTGGCATCACCGTGCTGATGGGTGTGATTATCATGGCGGGTATCGAGATCAATCATGGGGTGGTCTTGTTGGAATTTGTGCGCCAACGACGTGCCGCTGGCGCATTGCCTGGCGAGGCAGTACGAGAAGCCTGCCTTACACGGTTACGTCCCATTTTGATGACGGCACTCGTTGGCATTCTCGGTCTGCTGCCGCTGGCACTCGGGTTAGGTGAAGGAACGGAATCGCTCCAGCCCATGGCCATTGCCGTCACGGGCGGACTGCTCTTCTCGATGCCGTTGACACTGATGTTCTTGCCGGCGATGTATTTATTGATGCATCGTGACCGGCACTTATCTGAGGTGAAGGCGATACCTGCTGCAATGAGTCAATAACGCTCTCGGAAAAGGGATTATTCATCATATCATGGGTGCACGCAAACATTGTGAGGCCTGATGGGGTGAACCGGGATTACCTGATGAGGAAGGCGGGGAGCGCGTCCTCCCATTCGGTCGTCTGAGAGGTCAGATCCACTGATCTTTGAACTCAACAGCCTGGCATCAGGAAAATACATCACAAAGTTTGCGTGCACCCCATATCATATCATGAAAGGATAATTTCTACATCGAGAAGAAAATGGTAACAGATGAAACGTGCCTTAATCCAACCAGATAAATGCCAACGGTGTTCTCCCTGCCAGGTGGAAACGCAATGTCCGAAACACGCGGCATTTCGTGAACAGCCGACCGATCAACCGTGGGTAGATTTCTATCTGTGTGCTGGCTGTATGCAGTGCAAAGCTTGGTGCCAGCACGGTGCCATAGCTGAAATTGCACATCCCTGTGATGGAAAAGGACGCATGGGCTGGTAGGCCGGTCACCCGAACAGGACGCGAAAAGCGGGGTCAGACGCACATCTTCCCGTGAACAGCCTGGCAATTCCGGGGCCGGGTACCAGGAAAATGCGCGTCAGACCCCGGTTTTCGCTGACCCTTCCCTGTGACGATGTTGCGTACTGATCGCCCAAAATGGCAATGCGCGACAGGCGGCTAGCTTCCGCCAATACGGTAGCGGCAGTTGGTGTATGGTTCAATTCGGCGATGCATGACGAGACATAACGCCCGTGCGCGAAGAACACAGGAGAAAATTGTGGTAACACTTACATTAACCGAGTCCGATCTAATGCGGCTACAGATGATTGAGCTTGACCGAGATGCGGATGATGCTTTAGCCTTTATCCGCGAACGCATTCTCCCCGCAGTGGATACCCAACAGAAGCTGAAAATGACCAGCCACCTTGATGGCGGCAAAGGCTCGATGTTGTAGCCGCGCGGAGCAAGGGTGAATATGCTCCTATACCCACCCTTGCTCAGTATTGTCTGATTATGCGGCAATTCTACCATCCACCAGTTCCATGACACGGCTCGCGCGCGCCGCCATGCGGGGGTCATGCGTCACCATCACAATGGTAATGCCTTCACCATTCAGTTCACGCAGCATCTCCGCGACACCGTCGGCAGTGGCCGGGTCGAGATTGCCGGTCGGCTCATCCGCCAGAATGATCGATGGATTGTTCGCCAGGGTTCTCGCCAGCGCCACACGCTGCTGCTGCCCGATGCTCAACTCTGACGGTTTATGGTGCACTCGGTTAGCGAGTCCCACCCGCTCCAGCATGGCGTGGGCGACGGTTTCTTGCTCCTCGCGTTTTTTACCCGCGATCATCAACGGTACCTGCGTATTCTCCAATGCCGTCAGATACGGCACCAGGTTGAACGTCTGGAAGAGAAAGCCGATTTTGCTTCTGCGCAGTTCGATCCGCTCGGCGAGTCGTAATTCGTAGATTGACGTGCCATCAATTCTCACCCTCCCGGTGGTCGGTCGGATAAGGCCACCGAGGCTCAGGAGCAGCGTGGTTTTCCCGCTGCCACTTGGTCCGACTAAGGCCAGGTATTCCCCCTGCTCGACGACCAGGTCAACACCCCCGAGTCCCGAGACTTCCTTCTTCCCCCGGCCATAGTGTTTGACCAGGGATTCTGTTGCGATAATTGCCATGCGTGTTACCCCTCCATCAGTGTCGTAGCAGGATCAAGCCCTGCCGCATTCTTCGCCGGGATCGCGGTCGCAAGGATCGTAATCGCGACGGAAATGATGAGCGCCCAACCAAGCAGCGCGGGCATCGGCAGCACCGGAATGTGGGCGAGATGCGGCCCCAACCAGATGGCGAGCACCGTGCCGAGACCATAACCGACGACGCCGCCGACGATGCCGAGGATGACGGCTTTGCCGTAGAAGATCGAAAGCACCTGTCGCGGACTCATCCCGATGGCGATGAACGTGCCGATTTCTTTCCGGCGTTCCTGCACATTGGCAAACATGTAGTTCGCAATGCTCACGGCACCGACCAACACGATGATCACCAGGAAGATCAACGAGAATTGCGACATCAAGGCATTCGTGCGTTGCTGTGTGCTGGTGATTTGCGAGATGGTTACCACACGCGCATCCGGCATCAGGTTGTTCAAACCGGTGATGAGTCCTTTCGAGATCTCCTTGCAGCAACCGACGACTTCAATCGCACTGAGCACGCTCCCTTTCCCATACAACTCCTGTACGGTATGCAAGTGGGCGAAGATGCGCGCATCATCCACCGTGCCGGTCTGCGGCAGCACACGCCGCACGGTGAACGTTGTTCCCTTGATGTCGAAGGCACTTCCCTGTTTCAGCGAAAGTAATCGAGCGGCATCAAATCCGACAAGTGTTTCATGGACTCCAAGGTCACTGATCACTTCCTTCCGCACCGCCGCCTTATCGAGCGATGAATCATCGCCGGCTTTCACGCCGCGCACATTGACGGCGCCGCATCCCATCGGTCGGCTGAAGATGTCACCGGAGATCTGCCAGGCAGGCTTGCTCTTAAACTCATTCTTCGGGAGAATGCCCGTCAATATAAATTTACGATTATTCATGGTCACGGGGATGCTCAATTTGGGAGAAAGATTATCCACCCCTTGCAGCCCGGATGCCGTGATAGTATCGACATACGCTTCCGGTATTTCGGCGTTGGAAAAGTCGGCGCTGTAATAGTCGCTGACGGTGGCGGATTTCGGCAGCACCAGCACATTCGCGCCCAGGTTATCCAATTCGCTCGACACGGCCTTTTCAGAATAGAATGTCACCGTCTTGATACCCACGATGACGGTAATGCCCAGCGTGATCGCAATAAAGCTGGTTACGAGCTGACTCTTGCGCTCACTGAGCTCCTTTAATATGATGTCAAGTTTTCGCATAGATACTCCTCAATTCCCGTCCTACTCCCCCTCGCCCGCAGTGAGGAGGGTGCGGGGAGGGGGAGTGCAGACACTGTTGATATCCCTCAGTGAACAATGATGGTACTATAGGTCCGGCCACTGAAATCTTAACATCGATCTGAAGTATCCAGCGTGTTGGCTCATCAGGGTATAAAATATCAATGTCCGGACCTCTAATTACCGGCATGTTCATTAATGGCATCCACCGGGACCGCATTGCCCGCCACTGCAGCCGCCGCCCAATGATCGCTGCAGACTGGCACTGATCGTCGCCGGCGGGGTATTGCCATCGAAAGTGCCGATGACCTTGCCCGGAGCGGCGAAGACCACGATCCGCGCGTTGGGCGAATTTGTATCGATTTTCGCCTGCTGCATGAACTTTGCTTCCGCGGGATCCGCCGGATCAATCGTCACAAGGGTCACGACACTGCCAACCCGCTGATCTTTTCGCAAGGCATTCGCATTTGCCGTGCATTCGCTGTTGTATTTTGTCTTCTCGTTCTGCAGGCACACGACGGCGATTCGACTCTCCTGCATGACTTTCAATACTGCCGCCTGCCCCGGTGATACAAACACGCCGGAGAAATCCGCGTCCACGTTTATAGCCGTGGGATACCCTGCCGTTACGGCGCCATTCGGTGCAACGACAATCGTGAGCGGCATGGGCGAGCGATTCGCGCCATAGCGAGAAATCACCGTCCAGTTTGCCTGATTACTCATATCGACGCTGACGAAATCCGCACGGTCGGCTAATTTGCCCTCGATGGATTTGACCGCTGCCAACATTTTCATGCTGGTGGCATCATTGGGCCGATAGAACGTCACAAAGGCATAACGCTGATGCTTTGCCGCAGTACGGAGCGCGGTATCAGCCGGTGATGCGGCATACACCGTTTGTGCCGCGATCAGGAGACAGGCGATGAACATCACGACGGCCGTAATGTTTCCGAAAGTGTACTTTCGCATTGGTATTCCCTCCTACAATTAGCCGGGGATAGTTTCGAGACAACGATTCCCAGCGCAGATGGAGCATGAGTGCTCCTGGCCTATAGCCGTGCATTCACACTACCGGCACTCAGCGTGCCTGCAGCTGAAATCGTCAAGGGACGCAATTTCCTGGTTCTCCGGGCATTGTTGAATATTGAACAACTTTCCGAATTCCCCGTGCAATTGTTGAAGCGCGCCGCAGTTCAAGGTACAAAACATCCACTTGCCCGCCTTGCGCGCAGTGATAAATCCAGCATATTTCAATGTTTTCAAGTGAAACGAAACGATGGACTGGCTCAGCTCGAGTGCCGGCATTAATTCGCACACGCACATCTCCCCATGAGTCATCAGCAGGTAGATGATCTGTAAGCGTGTGGCATCTGCCAAAGCTTTGAGGCCCTCCGCAAGGTTGTCCATTTGATGCGAACCGCGAGGATACGTTATTGCCCGCACGGGTTGCCGATTCTGAAGTCCTGTTGTCACGTGATGCCGCCCTTCTGTTTCTCTCTCGACATAAACAACAACACATCATGTTGCATTGATGCATGGGTCGATTATTTCCCACGATGGCGTGGATTAGTCGGTTGATACCCGGAGGAGACAGGACTGAAACACACGCATGTTTGTTGCTTATTTTGCTGTTCCTTTTCGCCGCTCCTGCTCCAATCATGATCTAATGTTGCATTGTTTCCTGTGCATTTTATATCAAGCGTGTCAAATTGCGCGTTTACGGTCGAGAGTACTTGGTCAATATACCAAATAATAAGTGCCATCATTAGAGGTGAAGGTTTATCGATGTCGAGCAGCAACCTGCCATGCGCATCCTCTGTGATAAGCATTGCTTAACGCGCTGGCACACGAGGAACGCTTCGTTTATGCGCTGTAGAGCCTGGTCGGAGTGATAATAGTTTGGCAATTTACTTGGCATAACAGCCAAGTTCAAATCGGCAGATGTGATTACATTATCGCACCGAAGCCGAAAGATACGGGAGGAGAGTTCGGAGAAACAATGCTGGCAATTTTGCTGTTGTCAGCCTGGTGTGAGAGGAGAGCACATGAAGCCGATACCCTGGGGGAAGATCACAATTGTAACAGCACTGGTACTCGCCATTGTTGGCGTGATCATGCTAAAGATAGCACACCCAACACAGCACCATACACCAGTAGCCTCGTTGCCATCAACTGAGCAGACAGTGGTAACGACGCCCGCACAGACAGCAAGTGATCCGTCGCAAACACTGGCACCAGTACCGACGGCAGCTGCCCCGTCCCAATCACCGGCACCAGCGTCGACAGCAGCCGACCCGTCGCAGATGCCGACACCGGCACCAACGTCAGCGACACCGGTGAATACGCCAACAACCCCGCCGTCAACGACGGTGACGATCACCGTGACAATTCCAACGAATTCCCAGCCTGTGATCACCGTACCGAACACAGCGGTTTCCGTTCAACCGCAGATTCCAGCCACACCAGCCATTACGCCCGGCACCACCACTCCGTATTCTTCTACTGCTCATAATGCCATGCAACCTGCCACGCCGAAGACTAAACGGGCTATACCACCGGTAACTGCGGCACCGAAGCCGGCAGTGAAACCGAGATCAGTAAAGACTACCACGCCCGCGGTTGCTGTTCGACCAAGAGTGCTGCCGAAATTCATTGAATTGGGGTCAGATAAATGTGTGCCATGTAAGATGATGCAAACGGTGTTGGCGCAACTGCGAAGGGACTATGCGAGCCAGCTCAGCGTGCAGTTTATCGACGTCTGGAAGGACGAAGCCACTGCCCGACCCTACAACGTCCGGACCATCCCGACGCAGGTGATCCTGGACGGCAGCGGCAAAGAGGTGCTCCGCCACACCGGGTATTGGCCGGTTGACGAGGCAGTCAGCAAGTTACGCAAACTCGGTCTATTGAAGTAAGGAACCGTTTCTCACTATTTTCACAGGAGGCAGACAGATGCGTTCGCTAATTCTTATTGCCGTTTTTGTGCTTGTTTGTGGTATGGTCAGCATGACCATAATGCACGGACAAGGACCAACTACGACTGGAGCGGCTACGGTGGAAGGGCAGTATATTGGCCTGAGTAGTGGTCCATTACGTCAGGCGGTGCTGGCGGCCTTGCCGCCGGGCACAGTGCTGCGGTCGGATACGGTGGTTATCACCGCGCAACAGGTACAGGATGTACTTAAGCAAGCCAAGCCTGAGATGCAATCGCAACTCGTGAAAAACCAGTTTTACCTGCTGGAGCAGCTTGCCATTCAGCCGCTGTTAATCGCTGAAGCCCGCGCGTGGGCCGCAGCTCAAAGCCGGCCTATCCAAGGCACGGAGAGCAGCCTGGTGCAGGTGTATCAGCGCAGTCTCACTGAAGGGATAACGGTCAGCGATGCGGAGGTGCGGCAGTATTATGATGAGAACAAGGCAATGCTCGGCAATGCACCTTTTGATGCCGTGAAGGATGAATTGCGAAATTCTGTGCTGGACCAGAAGCGCCAGGATGCCGTACGGTCGCATATCGCCTGTTTAAGCGGGCATTGCCGCGTCGAAGTAGATGTGTCATGGACGCAGACCCAGGCGGCAACCGCCCTGGATAATCCGTTGGACCGCGCCCGCCGTGCCGGCATCCCGACGCTGGTCGATTTCGGACGTGGGGGCTGCCAGGCGTGTAATATGATGGTGCCCGTACTCGACTCGCTGACACAGGAGGCGGCTGGTCGCTATGCCGTGCTGTTCATCCACGTCGGGGAGACCCCGATTCTCGCCGCACGCTACGGAATCGAATCGATCCCGGTGCAGGTGATTTTCGACAAGGATGGACACGAAGTCTTCCGGCATATCGGCTACATCCCGAAAGACCAGCTCGTTACGCAACTCGCAAAGTTGGGGGTGAGATAACGCATGGAGCAACTCTTTATTACGATGACGAAAGCCATCAGCGGAACGCCGGTCATTGCCGTGCTGGCATCGTTGATCTGGGGTGTGTTTAGTGTATTGCTTAGCCCCTGCCACCTGGCAAGCATTCCGCTGATCATCGGCTTCATTACTGATCAGCAAGGCATGACGACGCGTCGCGCCTTCGGGATGGCCTCGCTCTTTGCGCTCGGCATATTGATCACCATCGGCGTCATCGGGGCGGTCACCGCGGCGCTCGGGCGCATGGCCGGGAATCTGGGCGGCTGGGTGAATTACGTGGTCGCCGTCGTATTCTTCCTGGTCGGTCTGCACTTGCTCGGGGTCATCCCGATGCCATTTTCCGGTCCGGGCAAGGTGGGGATGCAGCAAAAAGGTCTGTTCGCCTCGTTCCTGCTGGGGTTGATTTTCGGTGTCGCGCTGGGCCCGTGCACCTTCGCCTTCATGGCCCCGGTGCTGGGCGCCTCCTTCGCCGTGGCCGCCACCGCGCCCATTTACGCCGGTCTGCTGCTCTTAGTCTACGGCATCGGCCACTGCGCGGTGATCGTCGCCGCCGGCACCTCGGCGGAATTGGTGCAGCGTTACCTGAGCTGGAACGAAGCCTCGCGCGGAATGCATGTGCTCAAGCAAAGCTGCGGGGTGCTGGTGCTTGTTGGGGGATTATATCTGATCTACACGGCGCATTGAGGTTACAGCGCAAGTGACATAGCAGGATGGGACTTCGTTTCAGCTCCTGCTCTGCCATTATCTGATTATACGGTACGGATTATATTGTCAATCCTAACGGGCATCTCATAAACGGGTGTATGTATCATACCGGAATGGTGATGCATCATGGCCCGGTGATGTACGCGAACCCGATGATGAGAAGGCAGATCATCTTTTGGGAAATTCACGCACGTCGAAGCAGTTACTCATCAGGATCGTTCTTACGGACGGATAGCCGCATGGCCCACAATCGGCATTCCGTAAACTGATCTGGATCGACCCCTATGAAAAAGGGCCGCAGGATACCGAGCCAGGTCAGGTTCCGCTCTATCGGGTTCGCTGATACCCTCAAATGCTTCAGCTAATGGGGAGCGCATTCGCTTTACGCTGCATCTGGATGAGCCGTACCAATCTTCAGTAGAATCTATTCGACTCCCGCTCGCACATGCACTCGTATCCACTTTCTCTGTGACCCTTCGATTTCAGATACTTTTCCTCCACCACCTCCCTCTCCGGGAGGCATCTCTCCATGCCGGACGGCATGGCTGAGTCCCGCGATTTACGCGCACGAATCGGCGGTTTTTCCCAAAAACCAGGGGACGCGGCACCAACGCTCTGACCCCAAAATCGCCCTAAAGTGCCCCATTCTCTCTCTGTTTCTCTGAAACCTGGGGACTCGCTCCATCACGTCCCCAGGTTCTCGTCCCGACCTACTGAGATGGTTTGCGCCGACCAGGTAAGACAGGTCACGGTAGGATATTTTGAGCGTAAATTGCTTGCGCATCGCCCTGCCCAATGTGAAACCCCCATGTTTCCTACTTGTTAGCAGGCGTGCAATAATGACCCACCTTTGGGGGTCATCGGCGTCGAAAATTGCCCCACCTCGGCAGGGCCACTGACGCCTGGAACGGCACCCATTTGAGGCTGACTGCAAGGCATCTGCCATCGGCACGCTCTCTCCAGAGGTGGGTCATCGTTGGATGCCGATGCTGGGTCAATCCTGCATGCCGACTCACAATAAGAGGCGAAAACAGGGGAGGGAAGCCAATACCGTAAAATTTTCGTTCAAGATTATTCCTGTCAATAGGATTACGCGCGATCCCCACGCAAATGAAAGAGTTGTGCACAATCACCGCATAGCATGTATGCTACGCTCTATGGCAGAATACGGAAAGAAGGTGCGTTATGAAAATCGTTGCGATTACATATTGCATGGCGCAGCTCCTCGCATCCATACTATTGAGCCAGCCAGGCCGGGCTTGTACGGCGATCACGCTGCAGGGGGCGGATGGGACGGTGGTTTTCGGGCGAACGATGGAATGGGCCGATTTCGACCTGGAGCCCCGATTTACACTGGTTCCGCGCGGTCTTGCGCTGGCTTCCGTTGTTATGCCCGATGGCAAAGCCGGAGCGGCATGGCATGCGAAATATGGCTTTGCCGGTATTGATATTCTCGGGCAACCGGCCTATGTCGACGCTGTCAATGAGAAGGGACTAACGGTGTCGATGCTCTACTTTCCTGGCTTTGCCGTGTATCAAGAATTCAATCCCGCTCAAGCCGGGATCTCGCTGTCGCCCGACGACGTGGTGACGTGGATTGCCAGCAACTATGCCTCCACGCAGGAGGTGCGCGACAGCATCAGCAAGGTGCGCGTCGTACCGGTAGTCCAGCCGGCACTCGGCTTTGCCACTCCGGCTCACTGGATCGTCACCGATCCCGGCAAGCAACAGATCGTCATCGAATACCTCGGCGGTCAGTTGCGCATTTACGATGCTCCACTGGGAGTGATGACCAATGCACCGCCCTATGATTGGCACATTACCAATTTGCGCAATTACCTCAACCTGCGCGCGGTGGCCTGGACGGATATTCGAATTGCCGATCTCGACATCAAACCTCTCGGTGTTGGCTCCGGCATGATCGGCCTGCCCGGCGATTTTACGCCCCCTTCACGTTTCATTCGCGCCACGGCCTTTTCCCAGACCGCCTGTAAGACCACCGGCGGCTACGACACCGTTCGCGAACTGTTCCGCATTCTCGACAATTTCAACGTACCGATCGCAGCTGTCGCCAGCACCATTCCCCCGGGGCTCAAGCCATTGGAATTCAGCGGCACCCAGTACACTACAGCAGTCGATTTGAAACATATGATCTTCTACTACCACACCGACTCGGACCGCACGGTGCGCAAGGTCAATCTGAAGGCAGTCGATTTCGGCGCGCTTGGGAATAAGATAATGCATCAACCGCTAAGATTTAAAGAGGAAAACGCAGTAGTGGATGTAACCCCAAAGCCCTGATGGTATTTCGTGGACTGGTGCTTACGACCACCAAACACCTCCGGCCACGTTCGGTGGTGGCCCCCCTCATCCGGTAAATGATCCAATAAAACCGCTGGGCTGCCACCTGTAGAACAAACATCATTGCCCGGGAATAGCCCAATACCGTTCAAAAGTCGACGCGAAAACGAGGGGCAACATTCGACAAGAGTCATGCCAGGAGCACGGGTGTCCACATCTCCGCTTCGCGGGGGACACCCGAGCCAGTCCCCAGTTTTCGCTCCCGGATCCCATTTTGAACGGTATTGCGTCTGACCCCATTATGAAAGACCATGTGATGCCAGCAGATCACCGTCTCTGGCTTGACGACTACCGGCGCTGACCGCTACTCGCGCAAGTGTGTCGAGTGCTAGGACCGGAGCAGCCGAAAGGCTGGTGTCTATTGTGGCTTAAACGTTAATACCAAATGGACTGACTATGGCTGGTGATATATCAGACAAGGCTCCATTAAATGCAGTTCAAGTAAAACGTCAGGTTGTCTATTGACTGGATCTGGCGGACTACGATTTGGCAACCCGCGCGGACAATGCTGGCAGGCGGTCACCTGCTGTATGTCGGGTTTATGTGTCATCAAGTGGTGGAGAAGGCGTTAAAATATTGATGCCGTCTAATCTCCTTGTTATACTGTGGTGGTAATCTCCTGTGCTGACAAACAAATGGATGAATCTCAACTACATTACAAACACGGTCAAGCGTATGAGAGCGAAGGAGACTTTGCTGCTGCGGCAACTGCGTATCGTCAGGCGTTGGATTGTGACCCAACAGATGCTGCGAGTTGGTATAGTCTCGGAGATATGCTCCTGGAGATGAACGAGTTCCGTGAAGCTGCAGACGCCTATCGCCAGGTAGTTCGCCTGGACCCGACTGCAGCGTCTGCATACTACAATATTGGCTTGGCCTGTAAAGAAATCAACGAGTGGGAAGCCGCAGCCGACGCCTATGCCTGCATAATACAGTTGCTACCGAATGACGCAGAAGCCCACTACCGGAGGGCGGTGGCGCTGGAGAAACTCGGTAGGATCGATGAAGCCATCGCCGAATACGATGAGTCGGCGCGCTTGGACCCGCAAGATTGGTGGCCGCATTACACGGTGGGGTGTTTACGGTCTGATCAAGGACGTTATACAGAGGCTGTCGAGCATTTCACCCAAGCCTTGGTACGCAATCCCCAGGAATCAATGATACTTACTGATCTTGGCTTGGCGCTAATGGACCTGGAGAAATTCGAGGATGCCGGCCGGGCATTCCGCCAAGCCATTGCTCTGGGTGATAATGATGCGGATACATACTTCAACCTTGGCCTGGCTTTGGAAGAGGCACGCCGATGGGAAGAAGCAGCCGACGTCTATGCGTGCGCAATACAGTTACAGCCGGATGACGCAGAAATTCACTACCGAAAGGCCCTCGCGCTGGAGAGACTTGACAAACTCGACGAAGCCATTGCCGAATACGATGAGTCGGCGCGCTTGAATCCGGGAAATTGGTGGCCCTATTTCAATGCCGGAAACCTGCGTGATCGCCAAGGGCGTTATACCGAGGCTATCGCGAATTATCAGCAAGCGTTAGCACTCAACTCCCAGGATCCAGACATATATTACAATATTGGTTTGGCGCTGATGGGCTTGGAACGATTCAAGGAGGCCAGTCGAGAATTTCGTCACAGCATTGCGCTGGATGCCAGTCATGCGGAGGTGTATTATTCTCTCGGTCAGTCACTTCGCGCCTTTGGTCAGTTAGCGCAAGCCGTGGAGGCACTGAAGCAGGCTATTCGCTTGAATCCCGCAGATCCGGACACGCACTGGGAACTCGGGGAGGCTATGAGTGAACTGGGAGATTTGGATGGCGCAATAGATGCGTATCGTGCAGCGATCAGTCTGAATCCGGACTATTCCTTTGCGCATTCGGACTTGGGATACAGGCTTTTCAAGAAAGGAGAGGTTGAAGAGGCGATTGTCGAATGCCGCACCGCCATTCAATTGGATCCCTCCGACCCAGTGGCCTATGCCTATCTTGGCGAAATCCTCGCCCAGCGAGGTGACACGAGCGAAGCAATTGCTGCATTCCAGGAATCAATGCGTCTGAATGCCCGAAATGCTAAAGTGCTGTACTGCCTTGGGGTGCTCATGCAAGAGCAAGGCAAACTTAAGGAAGCGATCAATATGTGGAAAATGGCCGCGGACATGCCTGACGACGAGTATGCGATGCGCGCGAAACAGGCGCTAGAGGGTATTTTGTAGCTGCTTGCATACATTGGCCGAATCATTTCGACTCCCTCTCGCTAGAGGAAACCTTTCTGTTCTCGCGATGACCTTTCGATCTCAGGTACTTTTGCACCACCATATCTTCTTTCTCAAACCGCCTCCGGGCAGTTTGAGGCTTAGGGCACCCCTACCCAACACGCCGCGTTCTACGCTCAAATCCGCCTTTCCGAACACTCTTCAGTCCACAACCGATGGATTATGCCATTCGCACTGGCCGCATTTCAATATACCCACGCCAACCTTGCGGCGCAAGCTGCATTCGCGGGGCCATCTCCGGGGCATACTGGTAGCCGTAGACTTCGGGATTGAACTTTTCTATCCGCTCCATACACACACCCACCGCTGTGCGAAAATCCTCATCATTGTACGGCTCACCCTGGAAAACGAGAAATTTGCACGGGGCAAGGTCGATCACCTCAAAGCCCTCCGGGACGAGGCCGCGGTAATCGGCGGGAACTTCCACGCCGTGGGCGTAGCTGCCCGTGCCGGCAGGGCGCATATTCGCCGGCAGCCACAAGCCTACCGGCTCATACAGGGCTTCTTTGATGGCGCAGAGCGTGTCCCAAGCCGCGGAAATATTGTCGCAACCGAATTCCTCACAGTAGGCAAAGTATTCGTCGGCGTGCCTGCTTCGCTTGAGCATGAGTTTCCGTGCCGGGCGTTCGATGAGCTGGGTAAAAATCACCGCTGTCTGGTGCATCGTTGCTTCCTCCGTATTTGATTTTGCGCGGTCGAGATAACGGTAGGGGATCATCCACCCTTCGGGCTCGGTGTGGGTGGCAAACTTCTTCGGCGTAATGCCGAACGCGTTGGTAAAGGCCCGCGTGAATCCCTCGTGGCTGTCAAACACGAAATCCAGCGCGATGTCCAGCACTTTCGGCTTGCCCTGCCGCAATGCGTGTGCGGAGGCGGTCAATCGCTCGCGGCGAATATATTCAAACGGGGACAGGCCTGTTTCCTCTTTGAAGAGACGCGCCGCATGGTATTGCGAGTACCCCGCCGCCTTGGCCACCTCGCTTGCCGTGATGGGTTCTTGCAGATGCGCGGCAATGTAGGCTTTCATCTTGGCCGTTGCTGAGATTTCGCTCACCGTCATCGCACCTCCTCGCGATCCATTATACGACGCGTTGGCGTTGTTTTCTCGACTTCATATGCGCTGTTGCGTTTTCGCTCCTGCACCCTGAAACGATCCGCCCGCCGGTAAACCGATCAGCGAAGCGGCGCTCGGGAGCGGCCGCTCCCTTGTGTTGTTGCACAAACTTGTTTACAATCAGCAGGATTCTCGCAAATGGCGATGCATAACTCAATCGGAGAAGGACCGAGTAGTGATGAATACATTGACGAAGACGGAATATCCCGGCCCGCGGGGGCCGGTGGTGCTGGTGGTGATGGATGGGATCGGCATCGGGACGTATGCGGAGGGCGATGCCGTGCAGTCGGCGTTGACCCCGACGATGGACTGGTTGAAAGCCCACGCGCTCTACAGCCAGCTCAAGGCGCACGGCACGGCGGTGGGCCTGCCCAGTGATGAGGACATGGGCAATAGCGAAGTCGGGCATAATGCCATCGGCTGCGGGCGCGTCTTCGCGCAGGGGGCCATGCTGGTCAGCCAGGCGATCGAGAGCGGGGCGATGTTCCGCGGGCAAGTGTGGCAGTCGCTGACGGCGAACTGCGTCGACCGGTCGTCCACGCTGCACTTCATCGGCCTCTTTTCCGACGGGAATGTGCACAGCCACCTGGATCACCTGAAGAGCATGCTGCAAAAAGCGCTGGAGGAAGGTGTGCAGTCGGCGCGCATCCATATTCTGCTCGACGGGCGCGATGTGGGCGAAACCTCGGCGCTGGATTATGTCGATCCGTTCGAAGCGTTCCTCGGCACGCTCAACGCGCAGGGCGTCGATTACCGCATCGCCTCCGGCGGCGGGCGCATGTATATCACCATGGACCGCTACAACGCGGACTGGTCGATGGTGCAGCGCGGCTGGGACACCCACGTGCACGGCGTGGGCCGGCAGTTCGCCTCCGCCCACGAGGCCATCACCACCTTCCGCCGCGAGCGTCCCGGCGTGATCGACCAGGACCTGCCGGCCTTCGTCATCGCCGAGGATGGGCAGCCCGTCGGTAAGATCGCGGATGGCGACGCGGTGATCTTCTTTAACTTCCGCGGTGATCGCTCCATCGAAATCACCCGCGCCTTCGAGGATGACACCCTGACGGAAATCGACCGCGGCGTGCGCCCGCAGGTGCTCTACGCCGGCATGATGCAGTATGACGGCGACTTGAAGCTGCCCCGGCTTTTCCTGGTGGATCCCCCCACCATCGACCGCACCATGGGCGAATACCTGGTCAACGCCGGCGTGCGCCAGCTCGCCATCAGCGAAACGCAGAAGTTCGGGCACGTCACCTATTTCTTCAACGGCAACCGCTCCGGGAAGTTCGACGCCGCGCTGGAGGACTACGTGGAAATCCCCTCGGATATCCTCCCCTTTGAGCAGCGGCCCTGGATGAAAGGCGCGGAAATTACCGATTACGTGCTTGAGGCCATCCGCGAGAACAAATACCGCTTCATTCGCCTGAATTTCCCCAACGGCGATATGGTCGGGCATACCGGCGTCTACCAGGCCACGCAAATCGGCGTCGAGACGGTGGACCTCTGCCTGGGCCGTTTGTTGCCGGCCATCCGAGAAGCGGGCGGCATCCTTGTCGTCTCCGCCGACCACGGCAATGCCGATGACATGTACGAGCACAAGAAGAAGACCGGCGAGACCATCGTGGATCCGGAGACGGGGAAAATCAAGGTAAAAACGAGCCACTCCCTCAATCCCGTGCCGGTGTTCATCTACGATCCCGACGGCGCCGCCCACCTGACGCTCTCCGCGCACGAGGGCCTCGGCATCAGCAGCCTGGCCGCCACCTGCCTGCGCTTACTCGGCTTCGCCCCGCCCGAGGACTATGACCCGAGCGTCGTCGAGATCGGCGTCCCCGCCGACGTCGCCTGAGCGTCCCATGGCTCCCGGCCTGCCGTCTCACGCGGAGACGGCAGGCCGCTGATCTATTTCGTCGTTACCACTTCGCCCATGCACGGCCCCGGCCTGGGGTTGCAGGCGCTGTCCGGCAGGGCTTCGACGGGTTGAGTTTCCGGTAACGCGTCGTCGGTCTGCCAGGTCAGCGTGCAGGTGTCCACATCAAATGCTGCGGTCAGACGCCCCTGTGTAGAGTGGAGATCCAGGCCGAAGTGCTGCTGCCAGCCGGCCAGGTTTTGCCGGCACCCCGGCGCGGGATGCGCGATCTGGAATGAGCAGTTATCGTCGAATATATCGTACAGGTTGCCGTCGCAGTGATTTTCCATCCGTTGGCCGAACTGAACGCGGTGGGGCGTGCGGTAAAACACGTTGTTATACGCCGCATTGGCAGAACACAGCCCGGTACGCCCCTGGTTCGGCCGTGTGTTTTGACCGTAGGCAAAGGCCACGCCATAGCCCTGGATGCACCCGAGAAAGTTATGTGCCACCACGAGCGATTCGTTGCATTCGCCACAGATGGCGGCGCCGCCACAAAAGCCTTCCCAATTGCCGATCCACCCACCGGCCACAGGGTCAGACGCGCGGATATTCCAGAGGATGTTATGGTCGACCAGATTTTGATCGTAATTCATCTCGCTGAAGATCGCCGCGAGCAGGGTCTCAATGTCGGCAAAGACATTGTTGGTGATCCGATTGTTGACATTGTTGCAATCCAGCCAGAGGCCGAAGGCATATTGAAAATGGCGAAACACGTTGCCGCGGATGAGACAATGTTCGGCGGCGTGGAATTTGAGGCCGGCACATTCGCACATCCCCTCCACCGCCAACCCGCCGATATGCTCGATAATATTGTGTTCAATGAGCGTATGATAGACGCCCAGCACGCCGGCGATGCCGCACACGCCGCACTGCCGAATCGTGTTGCCGCGGATGAGGTGATGCCCCGACGTTGGCTGAATGGTGGCATCCCATGTCTGCATGCCGAGATCCATCCCGCAGGCATTGGCCCACGCGATTTCGCAGTCCTCGATGATCCAGTGATGCCCACGCGTCGTGCTCACCGCGGCGCGCTGCGGCGACGGCAAGCCATCCGCGGCATGTTCAAAGATCAATCCGCTCACGCGGATATATCCCAGGCCGAATTCGCGCGGGGAAAAGATCTGCTCGCGTGCCGTGACCTCGATGACATGCTTTGCCGGGTCGGCATCGCCGGGGAGGCGGACGTGCAGACGCCATCCCGCATCCTCCACCCAGAAGGCGCCGTCTCGCACGGCCAATTCGCGGAAGTGATAGACTTGCTGCAGCGGCACCCCGTCGACATACACTGCCCCTCGACGCATTAACACCCGCTGGAGAAAGGGCACGTTCTTGACATCGCCCAGCTTCGGCAGATAGTCATACGCGTTCCGCGCCAGGAACGGGTTATACCCATCGGTGAAGATCGCCGGCAGTTCCGCCATCCAAATCGGCGCCGTCAAGGGTTGCTTGACCGCCCGGAGCGCGGGGCTATCGAGGAAAACCTCCAGCAGTTCCGGTGACTGCTCCATCGCCCCCTCCGGGGTGCTGGGCAGCGCATAGCCGGCGCTGGGGCGTACATCCGGCGTCCAGATTTCCGACCCGCGCACCACAACCCGCTCGCCGGGCGCGGCTTCGTAGGCGATCATCGCCGTTGGTCCTGTGCCGCCGCGCACTGGGCGCACGCACTCACGGTAGACGCCCGCGTGGATGATCACCTTCTCACCCGGCTGCAGCAGCTTCGCCGCAGCGTTGATGGTGCGGAAAGGCGCCTCCGCCGTGCCGGGGTTCTCATCCGACGCGGCAGGGTGCTGCTGATCCACGTGGTAGACGGTCTGATAGACGGTCGCATCCTCCCAGAACGCAAACCGTGTGCCTGACGGCAACGTTTCGGTATCCATGGGTTCGTGGCTCATCTTCATCGCGGTAAAGGTTGTCATCGCATGATTCTCCGGTTTGGCAGTGGGCAGGGGTGCTCGATTCCTGCATCCTGCGATAGTCTACTCTGAATAGGAAAAAACAGGAAGCTAATGGCGATGGCGACCGATGGCTTGTGTATCGCATAACCCTTCCGTAAGTCCTCGCGCTGGTCGGAGAGCCTGAGGTGAGCTGCAGAAAGTAGACAATTCGGTTCATGCGTCACTTCTCAATACATGCCTTGGAAATTCATAATTCACATCTGTTTTTCCGACGGCCAGCATGGGTGAGCATCCGGGATTCGCTACCGGCGAAGCGGTGGGCTACCCGATATTGTATGGAATCTGCTGAACATTGGGCGCTCACCCGAGGAACTGGGAGAAGAAACATCATTCCGTTAGCCTGCATCGGTAATCGATATGCATAGCTAACCGCAACTCTTTCTCTATAGAGGTGTCGAACCGTTCAGGAAATCTGAATATGCTCTCCTATAGAGGTGTCTGATGAAGAGTGATCAAGGCTGTTGGGGGGTGTTGCTGCTGCTGGCAATGCTCATCAGTCTGTTGCCGTCTTGCGCAAGCGCGGCTGTCGTCATCGAAGGACGGCATAAATTTATCTCCGTGGTGCCGGCACCGGGGAAGGTAGCCATTGATGGCAAACTGGACGACTGGGACCTTTCCGGGGAAATCCTCTCCTACGAATTCGCGGAGACGGCCGAGAAGCGGTATGCCCGGGCGGCGATGATGTATGACGCCGAGAACCTGTATCTCAGCGTCTATTATCGCGACGACACCCCGATGATGAATATGGTCGATGGGAAGATCGACAAATCGCGCGGGTGGGATGCCGATGCGCTGCAATTCCGCATCATTAATACCCCGAATTTCGACCGCACGAAGCCGAATACGGTGGGCCGCGACCTCGTGCTCTGGAACTTCACGGGACGCAACGAGCCGAGTATGGTGATCCATTCCATCACCGTCGAGCCGACCACCCAGCTCACCTTCCTGTGGGATACCCCACGGGTTTACCTCGGCAACGATGCCGGGGTGGCATTCCAGAAAGCGGATGGCGGGTACATCCTGGAAGCCAAAGTGCCGTGGTCGCGGTTGGATATGACTGCCGCGCCGGCGCCCGGAACGAAGTTGCCGCTCACTTTCCAGTTCCTGTGGGGCAATGCCGAGGGTACGCGCTACGCCACCTCGGTGAATGACGTCACCTCTCCCGGCGGCGGCTTCACTTATCAATCTATGAACGGCTGGGGCTATGCCCAGTTCGAGGCGGCCGGCCACCTGGCGCGGGCACGCGAGGAGCTGCCCAAGCCGCCGGCGATGGCGAAATCGCTCTCCTTCAGCTACGAGCTGCCGGAAGCACGCCAGGTGAGCCTTGGCATCTTCAATGCGAACGGTGAGCTGGTGCGCACACTGGTGACTGATGAAAAGCGACCCGCCGGGAAAGTGGTCGAGCAGTGGGACGGGCTGAACGATTTCGGTGACGTGCTCTCCGCCGGCAAATACACCGTCAAAGGGCTGTCGCATCACGAGATCACGCAGGAATGGGTGGTGTCGCTGCACAACTCGGGCAACCCGCCGTGGGTCACCTCCGACCGCAAGGGAAGCTGGGGTGGCGACCATGGCGTGCCGCTGGACGTCGCCTGCTCCAAGGACCACGTCTTTCTGCTCTGGGATTACGCCGAAGCGGGCTGGAATCTCATCGGCTGCACCAATGATGGGCAGAAGCAGTGGGGCACCTGGCTCTACCAGAATTATCCGGCGCCCAATTCGCTGGCGACCGACGGCAAGCTGGTCTATATCTCGCAGGGGGCGGGCATCACCGTGCACGATGGGGAGACCGGCAAGCCGCTGGCCTTCGCCAACGGCAAGCGTGGTCTCGATATCGACGGCGGCGGGGTGACCGACATCGTCTACCGCGGCGGCCACCTGTATGCGTTGGCTAAGGGGAAAATCTACGATATCCAGCTCGATCAGGCGAAGATCCTCGGCAGCATCACGGCCGGTGACGGCACAAAAGGGCTGGCCGTGGTGCCCGGCACGGCGTATCTGCTGACGGTGAGTGCCGATGGTACGATCCTTCGCGTCAATCCGGACGCGCGCACGGTGGAAACGCTCTTCGCCGCGCCGCTGGTGCATCCATTCGACCTGACGATGTCGTCCGACGGCAAACACATCTATATCTCCGACCAGGGACGCACCGAGAACGTCGTGAAAGCCTTCTCCTACCCGGACGGTAAGCCGGCCGGCACGGTGGGCAAGCCGGGCGGGCGCCCGGCCATCGGCAAATTTGACCAAAACGGCCTCTTCATGCCCGGCGGGCTGGCGTTCGATGCGCTGGGACGGCTGTGGATCACCGAGATGGATCAAACGCCCAAGCGCATCAGCGTGTGGTCTCCGGATGGCAGGCAGGGGAAATTCCTCAAGGAGTATTTCGGCGCCTCCGCGTACGCCGTGGGAGTGAGCGCCGACCCGGACAAGCCGGAATACGTCTATATCCACAATACCCGCTGGATCGTCGACTATGAGAAACACACCGCGAAACTCGATTGCACCTTCATTCGTCCGGGCTATTATGGCCTGCAGCCGGCAGCCAACGGTGGTTTCATGGGCCAGTCGCTCCGTGTCCGCCACGTCAAGGGACGCACCTTCTTATTCGCGACCACCAGTGTGTGGGAGCTACTCGGCGACCATGCCGTGCCGTTGTATGCCGCGGTGGGGATGGAGCGCGCGGGCGGATGGCCGATCCAGTGGAAACCCAACCCGTGGGCATGGAGCTGTTACTGGTATGACCTGAACCACGACGGCGTCATGCAAGCGAACGAGGTCGAGACGGTGGAGAAGTACGGAGGCGGCATCGATGCCAATTGGGGCACCAACATGGGCGATGATCTCGCGTTCGAGCTCGGTACCACACGCGTCGGCATCAAAGAATGGCGCGACGGCCTGCCGATCTGGTACAAGCCGTATGAAGTGAAACCGGCATTCCAACCGAAAGAGGGCCTGTGGGGTGCGTGCTGGAATCCCGCGCTGACACGCTGCTATACGCTGGAGACGAACGAAGGCTACTACACCAATGATATGCGCCGCAACGGCATTGGCTGCTATACGCCGGACGGTACGCGGCTGTGGCGCTTCAAGGGGGGCATCGGCATGGACGTGAATGCCCCGCTCACGAAAGTCGGCGAAGTGCGCGGCGCGCAGAAGTTCATCGGCTTCGTGGAAACCGGTCCGGACAAGGCCGGCGAACTGGTGACGGTGAACGGGTATTACGGCAACTACAACATGCTCAATGAAGACGGGCTGTTCGTGCATGAATTCTGCCATGACAACCGCCGCGGCTACCCGCAGGACGCCAGCAACCTCAACCCCGAAGGCTTCTCCGGCTTCATCCTGCAGCACCCGAAGACGAAGAAGGTCTATCTGATGGGCGGCGACAGTGACGGGCGCATCTGGGAGGTGAAAGGGCTGGATACGCTGAAACGCTTCCAGTCCGAACTGACCATTTCCGACAAGGATGTTGAAACGGTGTCGCAAGCGCTGGCGGAATTCCAGAAAGCCGGCGGCGCCTCCACGCAGACGAACCTGAAACGCGTCACCACCCCCATTCAGGTGGATGGCTCCCTCGACGAGTGGGATATGTCGCAGGCCAATCCCATCAACGCCGGCGCCGGGCGTGGCGGCAAGGCGATGGCTGCCTATGATGATAAATACCTCTACGTGGCCTACCGCGTGGCGGATGATTCCCCGTTCATCAACAATGGCACCGACTGGCCATACCTGTTCAAAACCGGCGACCTGGTGGATCTGATACTCGGCACCGACTCCCTCGCGGATCCGAAACGCCAGGCGGGGAAAGGCGACCTGCGCTTGCTGTTCGCCCCGTACCAGGGAAAACCGACCGTGGTGCTGAACCAGAAAGTGGCCGAAGGCGGCCCGGCGGCCGCGCTGAAATTCACCTCGCCCACCGGCTTCGAGGACTACGAGCGCGTGGCCATCCTCACCGACGCAAAGGTGGCGGTGAAGACCACCCCGGACGGCTATACGCTGGAAGCGGCCATTCCGTTGGCGAGTCTCGGTTTCACCCCGACGCGTGGTCGTACGTATCCCATCGACTTCGGCATTCTCTACGGCGACCCGGAAGGCTCCCGCACCATCATGCGCGCCTACTGGGCCAATAAAAACTCCTCCATCATCGGCGACATCCCCACGGAAAGCCGTATCAACCCGGAATTCCTGGGCAAGGCACTGGTGGAATAGCAGTCCTACCCCTGGGCCTTGCTCCTACTGCAAGACGATAATCGGTACGATGTAGGAGTCGGGTCCAGGGCCATTGGACCACACACGTCCGCCACCGCCTTGAAGGCGGTGGCGGACGTCTCACGATATTTCAACAGGACCGGACGCTTACATCGAGGTGGTTGCCGCCGGTCGGCGGAAGGCACGCACGATGGCGAGCAAGATGACGGCGCCGACCACGGCCGCCAGCAGATTCCACCAGAACCCACTGCCGCCAATCTTGAGCAGAGAAAAGATCACGCCGCCGATGATCGCGCCGACGATCCCGATCAACACATTCCCCCAGAATCCCTCATGGACTCCCATGAGGCTGCTGGCGATCCAACCGGCTATCGCTCCGATGACGATCCAGAGCAACACTGCAAGAATGACTGACATAATTTGCTACCTCCTTGCATCAACACCAATGATGTAGATTCCCA
>Ga0272448_1000725_pt1 | contig 48479 bp, 48 predicted proteins | sample YNPCB0191_FD_202220 | JGI IMG/M metagenome (GOLD analysis project Ga0272448, IMG submission 202220) | Hot spring sediment microbial communities from Yellowstone National Park, WY, United States - YNP-CB-019-1 | ecosystem: Environmental > Aquatic > Thermal springs > Hot (42-90C) > Sediment... | reverse complement strand
CCAAACAGGAGACTAACACTACATCTTCCAACTCTCCCAAACAGGAGACTAACACTACATCTTCCAACTCTCCCAAACAGGAGACTAACACTACATCTTCCAACTCTCCCAAACAGGAGACCGCTACTTCTCCCAAACAGGAGACTAACACCGCACCTTCCAACTCCAATCCTCAATAAACTTATGCTTTATCTGAAAACTAGAACCAGACACGGTTTGTAGTCAGCACTTCAGTGCTCACCATAAACTTTGTAGTCATTTTTTTTGATGTGTGTTTTTTCGCTATCTTGATGTTAAGCCACCTTTGCCATGCCTGTGTAATTTGCAGTGTCTGGATATTCTTAGTCTTTCTGAGGTTTTAAGAATCAAGATGGGGAATCATTTGAATCTGAACTGTCTTCACTGACGCTTGCACATGGAGTAATAAGAGTGCTGGCATCTTTTAAAATAAGAGTATTTGATAATGAGCTTTGATCTGACAAAGAATTTTTGTCTGGAGAAAGAATTAACTTGTCTAGTGCCTGAAGTACTTCCGATGCAGATTGATAGCGTTTTTGAAAGTCTTCCTGCACCATTTTAGAAATAATTTCCGCAAACTCGTGACTAATGTCTGTTTTATCTGTCCATTGCAACTGGCCATTTGCATCTGTTTCTAGTTCGTGGGGAGGTATACCGGTTAAGGCTCTAATTGCAATCATGCCAACTGCATAGATGTCACTATTATAGTGGGGGCGTCCAAAGCATTGTTCACTCGGTGCATAGCCTTTAGTTCCTATACCAATGGTGAATGCAGTTTGCTGCTGGGTTTTGAAAAGTTGCGTTGTGACTTCTTTTACAGCTCCAAAATCGATGAGAACTAGTTTACCGTCTGAGTCTCGCCGGATGATGTTACTAGGTTTGATATCTCGGTGAATGACACCGTTTTGGTGAATGAATGTTAATATTTGTAACAAGTCTTGCAAGATAGCGATCGCCTCAATTTCAGAAATTTTTTGGCCTAAGGGTAATTCTTGACTGAGAGCGCGCCCGGCTATATATTCTTGCACTAGATAAAATTCTTCTTCTTGTTCAAAATAAGCTAACAGTTGAGGGATTTGAGGGTGTGTTCCCAGCTTTTCCAGCGTTTGGGCTTCTGAGTAAAATAATCGTCTGGCAATTGCTAATTGTTGTAAGTTAGAACTAGCTGGATGTAATTGCTTGACAACACACAAAGGACTTCCCGGACGTTGAGTATCTTCAGCTATGTAAGTTTTACTGAATCCCCCTGCACCAAGAACTTTAAGGATTTTGTAGCGTCCTCCCAGAATTTTTCCTGACAACGCCATGTCAAGTTGTAAAAGCAGCTGTTGAAAGTCTTGTTGTTGGTTAAGAATTTCTTGAACGACAGGAGAAGATTTATATTTGTTGAATATAACCAGCAATTGCCGTTTTCTAAAAATTTCTCTGGCTATTTGTGTTGCTACGTAGGATAGTCCGATGGTGGCGATCGCAAGCATTGGAACAGCAGTAGGAAAAATTAGCCGGTTGTAAGCAAATAAAGCATAGCTTATTCCTCCCCAAGTTATTGCAAGGACAGTACCACAGAAAAATCTATTTAAACTTTCTTTAGCATGAGCAACTACTAAAGCGCATCCACCAACCAAACACAGTACAAACAAACCACGCCAAGGTCTACTTTTGAGTGCGAGGGCAATGCTTTTATCTTCCATCAAGGTTGCGATCGCGTTAGCATGAATTTCTACCCCTGACATTTGCTCTGGATATAACCAGTTAGAAACTGCAGGTACCGAGTAGTAGTCTTTTGTTAACCGAGCTGTTGCTCCGATGAGGACAATTTTGTCTTTGAATACCTTTCCACCTTGCAAATAGGTGTTCCAGTTATCTGGATCGAGTGCGTACCAAAAGGGAATTGTCTCAAATGTACCTGCTTTGCCGTAAAAATAAATGCGATCGCCTTTTGGTGGCGGATAATCAACTTGCGATGCTCTCAATAGTGCTTCTTCAAAGGAAGGTATCTTTTGTGGTGCGCTCCAACCTTGTTTTTCTGCTAGCAATTTAGGAAATTCGCTTGCTAAGCGATGAACTTTGTTATCTAGCTCCAAAGGAAAATTAACAGAACCTACGGACACCGAATCGATGCAAAACCTCTGCTGGGGTTGTCTTAATTGCCAAAAAATGCCTTGATGCGTTTCAAAATTTTCATAGAGTGCGGCGAGGGTAACTTTATTACCATAGCGGTGCAACGCTGCTTGCAGTTGGCGATCGTCTTTTTCCCCGTAAATACTTGGTAAATCGAATACTACATCTATCGCCACGTGACGCGCTCCTGCTCGTACCAATTTTTCTATCACCCGAGCATATGCAGCGCGTTGAAAGGGAAAAGTCTTCAGTGTTTCTAAGTAGGAATAAGCTTGGGGATTGGTTTTGTAGTACTGTTGGGGTACCGATATAGATTGCTCGTCAATAGCTAAAATGACAATGTTGTTTGGAGGTACCACCGTACCCCGCACAGCGAAAAAAGTAGAATAAACTTGGCTTTCAACTAATTCTACCCATCTGAAATTGAAAACCGACAGCAATGTAGCTCCTACAACCCAAGCGCTAGCTAGCAGATCGCCTGCACGTGCGAGTAATTGCAAGCGGCGCGTTGGTTTTGTCGGTTTGCTAAAAGATTGATTGGCAGTAGAGACATCTTTTTGGGTTGATTTATTGATAGATTCTTCTGCCATACCCTGTTCCTAAGTAATTTACTTGTTCTGATTATTTCTTGACACGTTTTTTAGTACAATAAAGGTGAAATTAAGCTTTCAGAAAAGCTTATAGATTTGTAAACTATACTTTCTTCTCAAACCCGTCTAGCATCAGTTTAGATTTGAAAAGCTCTGGGGAGCCATTTCACCATCAGCGAAATTTCGAGTTGACTTAGCTTCTGGGAGAATTTTTCCAGGACAGAGCGGTGGTAGCAAGATTCAACTAGCATGGTTTGGCTGTAACTGTGGTCCACCACTACCCACAAAGTTTGTTTGGGTAAATTATTTCTAGCTATCTATACAAACTGACTGCGTATCTTGTAAGATACTCTTCTTTCCTAGGTAACATTGTCGCATTAAATTTTATTCAAAGCTTATTCGATACCATTTTAGGAGTAAACTTGATCGGTATACAGCTGTTGCAAGCTTTTACTCAGTCAATTTTATTGGTAGATTTTGATTACAGGGTGCAAAGCGTCGCGCTCAAGGACAAAAAGGTTATGCACTAACTGAAGCTTAACTCTAATGTATCCGTCTAGTTTCTTGGAGAAGAGAGGTTATATACAAGCTATATATGAGAGTACAATTTATAAATAATAGCAAATTTGCTATTTAATATTGCTATAATCTATTGTTCGCTCTAAATTCTTCTTTATATATCTATTAGGTGTAAATTTGCTATGGGTTCTTCGATGAATCGTCTGTCTATTTTTGTAGACGGAAATAATATGTTCTATGCTCAACAAAAAAATGGCTGGTTTTTTGACCCGCGACGAGTCTTAGAATACTTTAAACACGAACAACCAGACACAACACTAATAAATGCATTTTGGTACACCGGCTTAAAAGATCCACAAGATCAACGAGGTTTTAGGGATGCTCTGATTAGTCTCGGATATACAGTTAGAACCAAAATTCTCAAAGAATATTATGATGATGCTTCTGGTCGTTACTCACAAAAAGCTAATTTAGATATTGAAATAGTTGTAGATATGTTTAATACAGTAGATCAGTATGACCGGGTTGTTTTATTTAGCGGAGATGGTGATTTTGAAAGAGCAATAGAACTATTACGCTCTAAAAATACTCATATTACAGTCGTATCAACAGAAGGAATGATAGCTAGAGAATTACGTAATGCTACGGATAGGTATATAGATTTAAATGATATTAGAGATCAAATAGAAAAGATAGATGGATAAAAAAAATTGACAAGAATTTACAATTTATAAAGTAAAAGTAAAAAAATAGGTCTAAGGTATTTTAAGCCATAAATATAAACTAAGGAAAGAACAGCAAATGAACACCAAACCAGAACGCATTATCATTTTTGATACCACCCTCAGAGATGGTGAACAATGTCCGGGGGCAACTTTAAATATTGACGAAAAGCTAACGATCGCCAAACAATTAGCACGCCTGGGTGTAGATATAATTGAAGCAGGTTTTGCCTTTGCCAGTCCGGGAGATTTTGAAGCAATCAGCAAGATAGCCCAAACTGTAGGAACAGAAGACGGTCCTGTAATTTGTAGTTTGGCAAGAGCCAGAAAAGAAGATATTAAAGCTGCAGCTGAAGCGATTAAACCAGCAGCAAAAGGACGAATTCACACTTTTATTGCCACTTCAGATATTCACCTCAAATACAAATTGAAAAAAACCAGACAAGAAGTAGTGGCGATCGCAGAGGAAATGGTAGCCTATGCAAAGAATTTTACCTCAGATGTGGAATTTTCTCCGGAAGATGCTGGACGTTCTGACCCAGAATTTCTCTACGAGGTTTTAGAGAGAGTAATTTCCGCCGGAGCGACCACGGTTAATATTCCCGATACAGTGGGTTATACTACTCCCAGTGAATTTGGAGCACTAATTAAGGGAATAAAAGAAAATGTTCCCAACATTGATAAAGCGATTATTTCCGTTCACGGACATAATGATTTGGGCTTGGCAGTTGCTAACTTTTTAGAAGCAGTCAAAAATGGCGCTAGACAGTTAGAATGTACAATCAACGGCATCGGCGAACGGGCAGGAAATGCTGCACTAGAAGAATTAGTAATGGCGTTGCACGTACGGCGCCAATATTTTAATCCTTTTTTGGGACGTCCGGTAGATTCGGAAGAGCCTCTGACCAATATCGATACCAAACAAATTTACAGAACTTCCCGTTTAGTTTCCAACCTCACAGGAATTTTGGTACAACCAAATAAAGCAATTGTGGGTGCAAACGCCTTTGCTCACGAATCGGGAATTCACCAAGATGGGGTACTAAAAAACAAACTTACCTACGAAATTATGGACGCCCAATCAATTGGTTTAACCGAAAATCAAATTGTTTTGGGCAAACATTCAGGTAGAAATGCTTTCCGCACCCGCTTGCGCGAATTGGGCTACGAACTGACAGAAACCGAACTAAACCAAGCATTCATTAGATTCAAAGAAATAGCAGATAAAAAGAAAGAAATTACAGATTGGGATTTGCAGGCCATTGTCAACGATGAAATCCAGCAAGCTCCCGAATTATTTAAATTAGAATTAGTACAAGTTTCCTGTGGTAGTAACGCCAAACCTACAGCCACAGTCACCCTTAGGACTCCAGAGGGCGAAGAATTAATGGATGCTGCTATTGGTACAGGACCGGTGGATGCTGTTTACAAAGCTATCAACCGAGTTGTGAACGTACCCAACCAACTGATTGAGTTTTCTGTGCAATCGGTAACGGCTGGAATTGATGCGATCGGAGAGGTCACTATTCGCCTCAAACACGAAAATAGAGTATTCTCAGGTCATGCAGCCAATACCGACATTATTGTAGCATCAGCGCAAGCATACGTAAATGCGTTGAATAGATTGTATGCTTGGTTGCAAACTCAATCTCAGCGAAAGCAAGTCACTGCATAAAAGCCACTAAGATTTCCCCATGAACCTGGATGCAAGGCAAAAAGTTTTACTTTGCATCCAGCGGAAATCTTGACAACCGAGACAAAAGAACTACTACTGAAGCTATGCAAGCTGCAATTAACTCGCTATTAAAAACCAGGTAATAGAGGTACAAACTATGACTCAGAGTAGAGTTTGCAGTGTATGAATCCTTCCACACCTTCTGAGAGCGAGGTTTGGGAGGATCCATTAGAGAGGATTCCAATTACTAGGCTATCTTTTAAAGACTGTGGGTTACACAGAAATTAACGCTTGTGGAGAGAAGATCTTCTGCTAGAATCTAAGAACAGTTTTTAAGCAAGATCGCTCCTTGAAACAAGAATCTCTCGCCACAACGCCAATCTTGGCGGAGAGAGTATCACGGCAATGGGGCTTGCCACAACCGCCAACTGTCGGGGGTATTGTTTTGCTTGTTCGTGAGTAAAGCAATTATTTTCAACTGACTGAAGGCTGATAGCTCCTACTTTCCAAACTAGCTTCAGGAGGGTAGGGCTATTTATTGCTATTCCTAAACTCCTATGAAGGGCGAGAATCTGTGTAAACGAAATTTCTGGGAGTAGTTGGATGACAGCCAGCATCTTGAACTTCTTGTTGAGTGGATTGGGCAAAAGTCTGAGTTTGTTAACTTCAGTAGATCCGGCGATTCGTGCTCCCATAGCAATCAGCTTGGGGGCAATTCCTGGCGCTTTAAGCCGCTATTATGTAACTCTTTTCTTTGCCCAATGGTTGGGAACGAGTTTCCCCTATGGCACCTTTGTCATTAATATCACAGGTGCTCTAGTCATGGGATTTTTTGTAACTCTAACACTAGAGAGAACTATCACCTCCCCAGATTTGCGGCTTATGGTTGCTGTGGGGTTTTTGGGATCTTACACGACATTTTCTACCTACGCTTTGGATACATCTGTGCTCCTACGTTCCGGAAATTATGAGTTAATGCTGCTTTACTGGTTAGGTAGTGCAACTTTAGGATTCATCGCTTTGGAAGTTGGCAGTTTTTTGGCAAGGAACATGCCGTGAATTAATCGCTCAACAACAAAAACTGCAGCATTTTCTCAACCGACATACTGAGGAAACCGAACAAGTAAGAGTTTTTTATTAAGAGGCGAGGAATTCTGAGCGTGACTACTTTAGAGCAATTGACGATTTATATTGATGAGTCAGATCGTTGGCATGGAAAGCCCGTTTATGCCGCTTTAGTAGAAGAAGCGAGAAAAATGGGAATCGCCAAAGCAACAGTGATAAGAGGCGTTGAAGGCTTTGGAATGCGTCAAAACCGCCAAATTCACACAGCTAATATTTTAGAGTTGGCATCATAATTACCAATGGTAGTAACCGTGATTGATAATGCTGAAGTAGTTGCCACCTTTTTACCCTTGGTGAAAGAAATAGTAACTACAGGCTTGGTAATTCAAGAAACAGTAAATGCAGTCCACCAGCCACCTTCCCAAGATCGATACCAGACAAGGTAAAAGCAATGACACAAAAAAAGGCAGCGCTAAAATTTGTGATTTTACTGGGAATTGTCAGTCTTTGCGCTGATGCAACTTATGAAGGGGCACGCAGTATTACAGGAGCATTTTTGGGAGTATTGGGAGCTAGTGGTACAGTTGTAGGTTTGGTTGCAGGCTTGGGTGAGTTAATCGGCTATGGATTGCGTCTATTAACAGGGTATCTGAGCGATCGCATGCGTAAATACTGGCAGATGACTACGTTGGGATACTTGATCAATACGGCAGCAGTACCGCTGTTAGCTTTAGCGGGGCGTTGGGAAATTGCAGCGGGGCTAATGATTGCGGAACGTACGGGTAAAGCCATTCGTACGCCACCGCGAGATGTGCTGCTGTCCCATGCTGCCATGCTGGTGGGTAGAGGTTTTGGCTTTGGCTTGCATGAAGCAATGGATCAAATTGGTGCAGTGCTCGGGCCGTTGATGGTTGCAGCAATGTTATACCTACAGCAAGGATATCAAGGGGGTTTTGCCATTCTAGCAATGCCAGCAGTTTTGGGGTTGAGTATCCTAGTGGTAGGGCAAAAGATTTACCCTAATCCGAGGGAATTCGAACCGAAAGCATTAGATTTGGTTTTCAAAGGGTTACCGAAAATATTCTGGATTTATTTAGGTGCGATCGCGTTAGTTGCAGCTGGCTATGCAGATTTTGCCTTAATTGCCTTTCACTTTCAACAGACGGCTATTGGCAGCCAAGATGAGATTCCCTTACTTTACGCCTTAGCAATGGGTATAGATGCGATCGCCGCTTTAGCATTTGGACACTGGTTCGATCGCATAGGCTTTACAAGCCTAACATTGGCCATTCTCCTATCATCCCTGTTTGCTCCCCTCGTGTTTTTGGGAAATTATGTCATGGCATTTATTGGTATGGTATTGTGGGGCATTGGCATGGGGGCGCAAGAATCGATTGCAAAGGCGGCGGTAACTGGCATGGTACCAGCAGAAAAACGCGGCTCTGCATTTGGTATTTTCAATACAGGTTACGGCTTGGCTTGGTTTAGCGGCAGCGCTTTGATGGGATTTTTATACGATCGATCGCTTAATACATTGGTTTGGTTTTCAGTTGCAGTTCAACTTGTTGCTATTTTGATTTTGCTGTTAGTTCAAAGGGAAATTCATCGAGTTTAAAATGCAAAAACCGTAGACGCGCTATGCGGGCTTCACTCTACGAGAAGCTGCTGCGCATCTACAAAGCGAGATGCCTGAAAAACTTATGAAAATTCTTTGCCATACAGCAAATAGTTCTCCCTTGTTACAGGTAAAAAACCGAAAATATAGATAACTGCCTTAAGAGACAACAAAAGACAATCAAAGGGTTATTATGGACACTTTAGAGCGACTGACAATCTATGTTGGCGAGTCAGATCTCTGGCAGGGCAAACCTGTTTACCTAGCCTTGGTGGAAGAAGCAAGACGTAAAGGGCTGGTAGGAGCAACTGTAATCAGAGGAGTAGCAGGGTTTGGAAAACGCCAACACCATAGAATTCACACCTCTGGAATTCTGGAGCTTTCATCAGATCTGCCAATGGTAGTGACAATCATCGATAAAGCGGAAGCGATCGCTGCTTTTATTCCTTTAGTTCAGGAAATGGTGGTAGGTGGCATTGTCATTCAAGACACAGTGAACCTAGTTCACCACTGAAGAGGCAACAACAAATACAGTGTCATCTTTAATTTAGCCTGCAGTTTTTACACCTACTGAACCGGAAATTCAAAGATCTTTTTGCTACTTGCTTAACCTGTTACTTAAAAAAAGGTGGTAAATTGTTCCTAGCAGTTCATCAAATTGATTTTGATAGGTATGTAGTAAGGAATTTAGTCCTCCTCCCCTAGCTAGTCAAAATCTTCATGGCAGACTGCTAGCTGAAGACTCCTGTTATTGGTTTCATCCCCAGCCAACGCTCCTAGATGAACTCTGAGAATAGCTAGGGTATTAAGTACTTACTCTACTGAGCTAAATCTGATTAGACAAATACTTTCAATCTCTGGAAGAATATTTTAGTAGGTAAGTCATGACAACAGGCGACTTTGCTATCCGGTTATTCATAGCATTTCTACTGGGCTCAGCTATTGGACTAGAACGACAATGGCGACAACGTCTTGCAGGATTAAGAACGAACACTTTGGTCTGCGTAGGAGCTTCCCTATTTGTCATGCTTTCTGCACTTACCCCTAAAGATTCCAGTCCTACCCGCGTGGCTGCTCAAGTAGTTTCTGGTATTGGCTTTTTGGGGGGAGGTGTGATTCTCCGGGAAGGACTGACCGTGCGCGGCTTAAATACTGCAGCCAGTCTGTGGTGCGCTGCTGCTGTCGGCTGTTTGTCTGGTGCTGGATTATTTCCTCAAGCTTTGATGGGTGCTGTTGCAGTCCTGGTGGCAAACATTCTCTTGCGTCCTCTTGGGTATCGAATTAATCAGCAACCCCTTAAGGGTACGGAAATAGAATTGTGTTACCGTTGTTCTGTAATTTGTCGTGCTATAGACGAGGCCCATGTCCGCGCCGTACTACTCCAAGCTATCAGCAGCAATCCGGAAATGAAATTGCGTTCTCTCAATAGCGAAGATCTGGAAGATAGAGAGCGGGTGGAAGTAGAAGCCGATTTTTTGACACAAGAGCGCAATGATAAATTTTTAGAACAAATTATCAGTCGTCTAAGCCTAGAGCCAGGAATTAGTGGAGTCCGTTGGCGGATTATTGAACAGGAGTTCGGTTAAAATTACCCTAGTCAACACTGAGGAACAGTCAAAGCCCACTGTTTGAGAATTTTGTCCGAGATTTTTAGTCAGCGGAAAATTTAAATTTGCTTCCGCTTAAATGATAACTGATAAATTTAAGTAATTACACTTATATTTGTTAAGAACAGTAATGCAATTTTAAGTTTTACTAGTTTCCATTGATAAATATACTGATTTTGATATTTTAATAAGAATACTCAAGATTAAAAATATCTGAACATGAATGAATCAAAACCCCCAAATCAACTCACTCAATCTCTTGTCATGGGAGCATTGGTAATGTTGACTAGTGCTAGTATCATTACTATCATGAGTTTGTTCTAAAGCAAAAACTCAAAATTTTAGCAAAAAAAGTTTACATAACCCCCGTCTCAGGGGGTTTTTAAATTTGCCATATTTCGTTGATACTTTTATCCAAGGAAATTCAGCCCATATTCTTCTGAAGTTGTCTACAAAAAATTTAGCGCCGACTACCTCTATTTTCTTGAATGAGATGAATAACCGATGGAACTAAAGAAACAATAATAATTAAACCAATAATAGGCAGCAAATATTGGTCTACCTGTTCAGCTGGAAGAGATTTGCCTAAGAAATAACCTAATAAGGTAACACCAAACGTCCAAAGAAAACCACCAAGTAAATTGTAAAACATGAATGTCCGATAATGCATAGCACCAACTCCAGCAATAATTGGTGCAAAAGTTCGTACAATCGGTACAAACCTAGCTAAAACGATCGTTTTTTTTCCGTATTTTTGATAGAATTTTTGAGTGCGAATCAAATGTTTTTTCTGAAACAGCAAGGAATCTTCTTTTTGAAATAATCTCCGACCAAACCTGTATCCGGTGGTATAGCCCACATTATCACCAAGAACGGCACAAAGAAATGCTCCCAGAATTAAAATCCAAATATTTAGTAATTTTTGTGAAGCGACAAAGCCAGCAGTAAATAGTAAACTATCTCCAGGAAGAAAAAAGCCGACTAGCAAACCAGACTCAGCAAATATAATGCCCCAAACTCCAAAGTATCCTAAGGATTTAACTATTTGTAGTAAATCAAAGTGCATATCACCTTAGACTCTTCGCGAAGATGCCTAAAACATCTTAATGGTGAAAAGATTTCTGAAATCAAAAGAAATCAAAAATCTGATAAAATTTCAGTGAATTTCTAACAGATAAAAAAGCAGACAACAGCAAAGACCATTGCTTAGTACTACTTTCCTGCATCGCTATCGCCACCACAATAACACAAACAACGTTGAAAGCACAATGTCAAGATATCTAAAACTACTTGCACTGTTTTGGAGCACTGCTTTAGCAGCAGAGATGGAGTATCGCATCAACTTTCTCCTAGCTACCCTAAGCAGCGTGGGAAATTTAGCTGGTAGTTTGTTTGGGTTATTTTTGTTTTACAGTAAAGGCTATGCGTTTGCGGGTTGGTCGTGGGAAGCAGCTTTGCTAGTTCTGGGAATTTTTACCTTGCTACAAGGATTTTCAGCGACTTTTCTTGCTCCCAACTTAAACCGCATTGTCCGTCAAGTTCAGGAAGGTACTCTTGATTTTATACTGCTAAAACCTATCCGCAGCCAATTTTGGCTTTCTACCCATACCCTTTCACCCTGGGGAATCCCAGATTTAATTTTTGGTACCGTACTTATTGGTTATGCAGGTCAGCGAATAGGTTTACAAATAGATGACTACTTCATCAGTGTAATTCCCCTGTTTTTTGGCTTGGTCATTCTTTACAGTCTCTGGTTTATGTTGGGAGCTACCAGTATTTGGTTTGTTAAAATTTACAACGTCACGGAAGTGCTGCGGGGTTTGCTGGAAGCTGGTAGATATCCGATGTCAGCTTATCCTGCTGCTTACCGCTTCTTTTTTACTTTTGCAGTACCCGTAGCTTTTTTAACGACAGTACCCGCGGAAGCAATGCTTGGTAGAAGTGAAATGACCTGGATAATAGGTGCAGGGATTTTAGCAGTTGTATTGTTTTTTGCTTCTACTCGCTTTTGGCAATTTGCTTTACGGTTTTACACCAGTGCTTCTAGTTAGAGAAAAATAACTTCATGAAGGTAACTGCAGTTGCAGCGATCGCCGTACTCCAGGGGGAAAATAATCCCCCTACAGAAATTGCTAAGAAAAATAAACAACAACAGCTATCGCGACTTGATGAACAATTGCGTAAAGTAAAAACACCGGCCATTGCTAGTAGCAGCGACACCTATTCCGGTCAGGTTGTAATCGCCTTCGATGTTAGCACGATGTCCCGGACTGTTTAACCAGCCTTGTACAGCTTTCTGAGCGGGGTCGCCATAGCCGCAATTGTAAGCAACATTTTCTCCAGCTTTTAAGTATGGAATGCCAGTATTTTTGACCCGGTCTGAAAATCCCTGATGTCCGAAGGGAACTGAACCGTTAGCCATGTTCTGACTGTGAATCCGAGATTGAATATCCATAGAACTGTTACGAGTCAAAGCTGGTTTTCCTTTGGAAGCACGGTAACGGTTAATCTGCTCGTAAACAGACTGTTCTATTTCACTGGTGGTCAAAGTTTGAGTCAGCTGAAAGATTCGATTTCCAGACTGTGTTTGACCGGGTGTATAAATGGCCATCGTTGCACTGCTGAGGGTAGCAGCTCCCAAAGCAATGCTAAAAATGGTTTTTTGATTCATTCAGAACTTGTCCCCATCTTACTGAGAGTAAACTTTTACATATAACCACACAAACGGGCACATGCACAAAGAGAGTAAGAGTGCAATAAACAGCAAATTAGCCCAAAAAGTTTGGCTATTGGGGACCTAGCTTCTAAATTTAGGATTGTCTGGAAATCGAGGAAAGAATTGGTAACCATAACTCTAGAAACAGCGATCGCGATCGCTATTTCTAGAGTTACTAAAATAATTGCAGTCTTGTTTTAGGCATCATCTAGTGCAGCAATTCCAGGTAAAACTTTACCTTCTAGCAATTCCAAACTCGCACCGCCACCAGTAGAAATATGACTCATTTGCTCCGCTAGACCAACTTTTTCCACAGCAGCAACAGAATCGCCACCACCAATAATGGTAGTAGCACCTTGTTTGCTCAGATCGGCAAGGGTACGGGCGATCGCTTCTGTACCAACAGCAAATTTATCAAACTCGAACACGCCCATCGGACCGTTCCAAACAATTGTCTTGCAATCAGCAAGCGCCTGTTGAAACAACTGCACTGATTCCGGACCAATATCCAAGCCCATCCAACCATCAGGGATGTTTTCAATACTAACAATCTGAGAATTAGCATCAGCCGCAAATTTGTCCGCTACCACTACATCCTTTGGTAACAAAAAGGTAACACCCTTTTGTTTTGCCTTGGCTTCTAAATACTTCGCTAACTCTAACTTGTCTTCCTCTACCAAAGACTTACCAACATTTAAACCACGAGCTTTATAAAAAGTGAAAATCATTCCACCGCCAAGCAGCAGCTTGTCACATTTTTCTAACAGCGCTTCAATCACGCCGATTTTACTGGAGACTTTTGAACCGCCAATAATTGCCGCCAAAGGACGTTGGGGATTTTCAATAGCGCTTTGCAAGTACTGCAATTCCTTTTCAATTAAATATCCAGCTACTGAGGGACTCAAATAATGAGTAACACCTTCAGTAGAAGCATGGGCGCGGTGTGCAGTGCCAAAAGCATCATTGACATATAAATCAGCGTTAGATGCTAATTTTTTGGCAAATTCAGGGTCGTTTTGCTCTTCTTCTTTGTAAAAGCGAACATTTTCTAACAACAAAACTTGTCCGTTTTGCAGCGCGGCCACTTTGGCTGCTACTTCCTCACCGATACAGTCGTTTGTCTTAATCACTTCCTGTCCTAATAACTCTGATAGACGTTTTGCAACCGGAGTCAGGCGCAATTTTTCATCCACACCCTTGGGACGCCCAAAATGACTGGCCAGAATTACCTTAGCTCCCTTCTGCACTAAATCCTTGATCGTCGGTAGTGCAGCGCGAATGCGGGTATCGTCTGTGATGTTACCTGCATCATCTACAGGTACGTTAAAATCAACCCTCACAAAAGCACGCTTTCCAGACAAGTCTGCTGCAGATAAACTTGCTAAAGTTTTTTTTGACACGGCACAAACCTCCCAATTGCCTTTTGTTATGATTTGTAATCAGACCCATCAGAATTGTACCGGAGTAAGGGGTGCAAAGAATTGTGAAGACATTAGTTTCTTAGGAATTATCTGATTTCTAACCCCAACTTCAACTTGACTCATTCTCGAGCGCAAAAAATTCCCGCTTTGAGCTTGTATAATGATCCAGTGGTAATTGTGGCTGGCACGCTAATGCTGACTTGGAATGCAACTGGTTATTCGTATTGTCACCCCAACATTGATAGTTCGGCGCTACTATCAAGCCCCATCCTCCAGAATTGCAGAATTGGGACTCGCTGACCACAGCATAACAGCAGCAGGTAAATACCATGTTCAAAAAAGTTCTGTTTCCAATTGACCAAAGCCGCGAAGCGCGGGAAGCAGCAGATGTAGTAGTTGATATCGTACAAAAGTACGGTAGCGATTTGGTACTGCTAAGCGTAGTGGAAGAATCCACCGCCGATAACCCAACTGAGGAAGTAATGTCCTCACCAGAAACAGTAGCCCAACTGCTAGAAACTGCTAAATCTATGTTTTCCGAAAAAGGAATACAAGCCGAAACCATCGAACGCAAAGGTATACCTGCATTTGTCATCTGTGATGTTGCAGATGAGATACAAGCAAATTTAATTATCATGGGTTGTCGGGGATTGGGATTAACTGAGGAAGGAGCTACTGAAAGCGTCACCAATCGCGTTATTAACCTTTCTCCCTGTCCGGTGTTGGTTGTACCGTAAACTAGCAAAACACCTAAGACGACGACCCAATTTTTTACTGACTCCCCCAACTCCTTGGATGGTTCGGGGGATTTTGGTATATATAAGCAGAGTTCTACCCAAAATTGCTGCGCCCAAGAATTAAGGCTGATAAATTGGAAATAGGCATGTGGCTCCAGAACTAACCAACAGATAAGGATGGTTTTATGAAGGGTAAGAAGTATCGATTTATCTACTCACTGTTTTTGTGCAAAAGCGCTATCCTCTTTTCCCCCCTCCTGCTATCTGTTGGCGATGTCAACGCTCAAGTTCCTTCATCTTTGTCAACAAACCAACAACTGCAACAACAACAACAAACTCGCGACCTAGTCCAGAAAGAAGTTGATCGCGCTTTTGGTCGCACGCGCACTCTGTTAAATATCTGGGTAGTTATACTAACTTTGTTTCCAGTCGCGGTAATTGCTTCTTTTTGGCTGCTGCGACGAGCTGTAGTTCGTGAAATTGCCGATCGCGCGATCGCCCAATTCAAAGAATTAGAAGAACTGCAAAATCAACTGACCGCTGTCAAAAAAACTGCTGAAACCAGTATACAGCAAGCGAAAAATACTACCTACGAATTAGAAAAACAAGCGGAAACATTACGACAACACATAGTATCGACAATTCCAGCAGAAATATCCCAGTCCCAAGCACAATTACTATTAGAATTAGAAAGACAAATCGATTTATCTAAGCAAGAATTAAAAAATATAGAATCAAGATTTACTGCGAGATTGACAGAATTAGAAATAGACGCTCAGCAACAAAAACAAATAACATTAGAAACTTTGGTAAAATTAAAATCAGAATTAATATCTCAGTTAACTACATTACAATCAGAAACTAAACAACAACAGGAGCAATTGTTCACTTACTTCCATAATTCCCAACAAGAATGGACGTCGCAATTAACAGAATGGCAAGCAGAACTGCAACAACAAAAAGAGCAAAAAATTGAGCATTTTCAAGCTGAATTTACTTCCGAAATTGCCAAATTTCAATCAGAATTGGAAAAGGAAAAAGACCGCGTTTTCACCAAGGTCAATGAATATTTATCAGCCTTGATCTCAGAATTTGCGGTGATGACCTCAGATGCTCAACAACAAAAACAGCAAATTTTTGAGAATTTGACAAAATGGCAAGCTGAATTAGCTAAAAGTCTAACTGAACAACAATCAGAACTCCAAAGACAAAGACAAGAAATATTAGAAAGGTTATCAGAAATTAAAACGGAATTAAACGAAGAAATTGCAGAATTAAAATTAGAGACTCAACAACAAAAACAACAAATATTTGCCAATTTAGAACAAGTCCAGGAAGAATTTTTATCAGAATTGAAATCGCAAAGAACTGAATGGCAGTCAGAAATAGATCAACAAAAGAGATTAGTTGGAGAAAGCTTGCAGAAATTACAGTCTGAAATTACGGAAGAATTGACAAGATTAAATTTAGAAGTGCAACAGCAAAAAAATAAAATCTTTGCGAATTTAGAAGATTCCCAAACAGAATTATCTCATCAAATTTCTGTTTTCCAGTCAGATGTCCAAGAAAAAAAGCAACTAGCTTTAAATGATTTAGAAAGTCTACAAAAAGAATTCGCCACCAAAATATCTGAATTAATGACAGACATCCAAAGAAAAAGAGAATTGGTGCTTGAAAATTTAGAAAAAACTGGCTCGGAACTAGAACTGGAGGTACAACAACAAAAACTTATAATTTTAGAAAATTTAGAAAAACTAGAATCCGAGTTTGTCTCACAAATTTCGGAGTTGCAAATAGACACCCAGCAGCGAAAAGAGCAAATATTAAAACAACTCTCTGCTCTAACAGTTCCTTCTTCTTCTCAAACTGCAACTGCACAAGAAATTCCAGAAAAAATAACAGAATCTTCCCAAGAACCTTCTGGAGACATACAAATTCCTGAACAGGAACAAGACAACTTGGCTGCAGATGATTGTATAAAAAAAGCAGAAGTTCTGTTTTCAGAAAAGCGCTACCAAGAGGCGATCGCTCAATACGACCAAGCAATTCAAATCAAACCAAACGATCCGCAAATATGGTTGCGTCGAGGTATAGCACTAGCAAGAATAAAGCAATATAAAGATGCTATCTTAGCTTACGAAAAAGCCTTAAAAATTAAACCTGATTATCATCAAGCTTGGTGCGATCTAGGTGTAGCATTGGGATATTTAGGAAGACATAAAGAAGCTTTAATTGCTTTTACAAAAGCCACAAAAATCAAACCAGATGATGCTGTAGCTTGGTTAAACAGAGGATTGGCGCTGCAAGATTTAGAACGATATGAAGAAGCGCTCGCGTCCTTTGACAAAGCACTTCAACTGCAACCCAACTCCTACAAAGCTTGGAATAACCGCGGTTATGCACTGGTCATGCTCGGTCGTGACGACGAAGCGATCGAAAGCTTTGACAAAGCATTAGAAATCAAGTCTGATTACGCCAATGCCTATTACAATAAAGCTGCCTGTTACGCCTTGCAGAAAAAAGTACAATTAGCTATAGAAAATTTACAACGAGCAATTGCTCTTAACCCCAAATACAAACAACAGGTACAAAATGATATAGATTTTGATGCGATCGCTGCAGATAAACGCTTTCAGCAATTAATAGCAGATACTGATAGCGTGCGAACATAATCATTTTTTCTGCACCATCAATACGCACCAAACAATGAAAACCGTAAAACCCAAGTAGCCTAATACAACAAACCATTCTTGAGCGTTATTAAATGCATCCATCATTTATCAACTTGTACCATCTGACAAAATGTATAATACTTTTCGTAATCAGTGATTTATCCCTTGTTCGTAGTGAGTGAGAAAGCGCTTTTGCGGGCTAATAAAACCCTAAGTACGAACTATTGACGTTAGTAGTGAGCGATTTATCACTTTTTTTACGAACCTTGCTTACTATCACCGTTGTTTATTTTATAGAGAGTTATAACTTTTAGAAAAGAAAACTAAGAAATTCAAATTTGCATAATGAGAAATAAATCAAATATCGACTCTTGGATTGTTTGTTTTCAGTCAAATCCCCAAGCAAGTTTACGTCTATTTTGCTTTCCTTATGCAGGTGGTAGTTCTTTTATTTTTCGTACTTGGTCAGACTATCTACCATCAAATGTAGAAGTTTGCGCCATTGAACTTCCCGGTCGAGGAAGACAAATAAAATTAGCACCATTTAATCGATTAGAACCTCTTGTGAAAGCGATCGCTTCCTCAATTCAACCGTACTTAGACCGACCATTTTGCTTGTTTGGTCACAGCATGGGTGGGTTAATAAGTTTTGAGTTAGCGCGCCTGCTTCGCCAAAAGTATGGTATTCTACCGCAGTGTCTGTTTGTGTCCGGTCATCGCGCTCCCCAAATCCCGGATCCAGATCCGCCAATTCACAATCTTCCGGAAGCTGCTTTGCTCGAACAGCTGCGCCATCTCAACGGTACGCCAGCAGCAGTATTGGAAAATGCGGAACTAATGCAATTATTTTTGCCGATCTTGCGAGCTGATTTTGCAGTTTTGGAAACTTATGTTTACACACCACAAGCACCTTTAGAGTGCGCGATCGCAACTTTTGGGGGATTAGAGGATTCTAGAGTTAGTTATCAACAGCTGCAAGCATGGCAACAGCATACAAAAACTTCTTTTTCCCTGCACGTGTTTCCAGGTGACCATTTTTTTCTACATTCTGCCCAACCTATTTTACTGCAATGTTTGGCTCAATATTTTTTGTAATGTAAACTTTTATTTTTGTCCTGGCGGTTTGCATGCAAAAAACTCGATTTGATAGTCACCAATTTCAACACCTGTCTGCACTTCTACAGCAGCAATTCTCTGGAGGAAGAGTCACTCTGCCACATCTATATATTTGTCCGTTGTCCAAGGAGTGTACGTGAGAATGGTAGGGTGGAATGGCTGTAAAGGCAAGCTTCTGTTTTGCCCTTTCGATGCGTTCTACCAGCCCTGCTTTTACCAAAATATCTAAATTTTGATACACGGATAGGGTGTGTCCAGCCGTCTGCTGCGCAAGGAGCGGCCCGACATCCAGAAACGCTACTGGAAGGGCGTCCTGTGGTCGCCTTCCTACTTCGCCTCAAATTGTGGTGGTGCGCCGATTTCCATCGTGCGCCAGTACATCGAACAGCAGCAAACACCACACTGAACACTAAGGACGGCGTAGCCTCCGCGCTATCCTTAAGCGCCCTGAACGGCGGGGCTTGTCGCGCACCGGGTCAGGCAAATTTAGTCGAAACAAACCTTAGCAAGGCAAATTTGAGCGAAATAAAATTAATTTTAGCAGATCTGCGGGGAGCAAATCTAGAATTTGCAGATCTAAGCAAAGCAAACCTCAGTGAAGCCGATTTAAGTCGGGTAAATCTCGAGGGTGCTAACTTGATTGCAGCAAACCTCAATCAGGTAAAGCTAAGTGGAGCAAATTTAACAGGAGTAAATTTGCAGCGGGCAAATTTAATAGCAGCAAAGTTAATTCTCAGCGGTCTGCAGGAGCAAACTTGGAACAAGCAGAACTAACCAAGGCCAATTTAACTGAAGCCGATCTGAGTTGGGCGCGCTTGCACAGTGCAAACTTAAGCGGAGCATGCTTGCGCCGGACAATTTTAAAAGATGTGGATTTAGGTTCAGTGATTCTGCACGGTGCAGACTTAGTTGAAGCAAAATTAGCTCAACTGCAGACGAATAACCTGAACTTAAATTGGGTAACAATGTCTGATGGCACAGTTCATCTTTGAGTGCAGTCAACAAACGGCAGCGATATCTGCGGAAATCGGTTTGGTAATCCCAACCAGACCTAAGCAATTGCTAAGATATTTGGGAATGGATGGAAGCAAATATATATATTGTGAAACTTCCCGATGGTCCGCGTGCACCCGCAGCGATACAGTTGATGTTGACACTGTTTCGTCCTTTAGAAACTCTAGAAGAGTATCAAAAGCGTTACGGCGATATTTTTAGACCGATGATAGGTCGTGGTGATGAATTTGTAGTTTTGAGCAACCCAAAGGCAATTCAAGAGCTTTTTAGCGCCGATCCGAAATTGTTTTGTTCTGGTAGCGGCAATAAGATATTACATCCTTTGGTAGGAGATTGGTCACTGCTTTTATTAGACGGCGATCGCCATCAAAGTCAGCGACGCTTGTTGAATCCAGCCTTTCACGGCGAAAGAATGCGGGCCTACGCCCAGCTTATTCGCAATATTACAGAACAAGTAACAAGTAATTGGACTGTTGGCAAGTCTTTTATAGCCCGTTCTGTAATGCAAGAAATTTCTCTGCGAGTAATCCTGCAGGCGGTATTCGGTCTGGACGAAGGAGAACGTTTCCAGCAATTGCAAAGACTTTTGTGCGGAATGCTCGATACTTTTGATTCACCTTTCAAGTCCAGCTTACTATTTGTCAAAGCCTTGCAAAAAGATTTCGGTGCTTGGAGTTTGTGGGGACGATTCCTACGTCAGCGCAAGCAGGCCGATCGCCTTATTTATGCCGAAATTCACAAACGCCGCCAACAGTCTCGTTTTGATGGTGAAGACATTCTTAGTTTAATGATGGTTGCTTGTGATGAAGCGGGACAGCCAATGACAGACCGACAACTGCGCGACGAACTGATGACTTTGTTGCTTGCAGGTCACGAAACTACCGCTTCTGCCTTAGCATGGGCATTGTATTGGATCCACAAGCTACCAACAGTTCGCGACCAACTTCTGAAGGAACTAGCAAGCGTTGACAAAGATGCAGATCCTGGCGAGATTGCTCGCTTACCTTATCTAACTGCGGTTTGTCAAGAAACTCTGCGACTGTATCCTATTGCTTTGTTTGCTTTCACTCGCATTTTGCAAGCACCGTTTCGGCTCATGGGTTATGAATTTGCACCTGGTACCAGAATTTCTCCTTGTATTTATCTTGTCCATCACCGTCAAGATATATACCCGCAACCAAAGCAATTTCGACCAGAGCGCTTTTTAGAACGGCAATTTTCACCTTACGAATATTTGCCTTTTGGAGGTAGCAATCGCCGCTGTTTGGGCATGGCCTTTGCCCTGTATGAAATGAAACTAGTGCTGGCAACAATTTTGTCTCGCTGGGAACTGGCGCTGGTCAATCAACGTCCTGTGCGTCCGGTTCGTCGTGTTGTTACTACTACACCTGCAGGAGGTGTAACCATGGTGGTAACAGGACAAAAGTCAGCATACTATTAAGCCGCTACGCCAGCGATCGCCAAATAACAGCAAAATGGTGACAAAAAAGACAATCATTGTAACTGGTGGTGCCCAGGGAATCGGTAAATGCATTAGCCAATACTTACTAGAAGCTGGCGAACAAGTGGCGATCGCCGATATCGACACAGAAGCAGCAGCAGAATGCTTGCAACAATTTTCCCGCCATGCAGAATCATTGCTTTTTGTCAAGACCGATGTTTCCAAAGAAACTTCTGTCCGCGAATGCATTGCCAGTGTGGTTGAGAGGTTCCAACGCCTTGACGCCCTCATAAATAATGCTGGAATTGCTCAACCACACAGCGGTCCTGTGGAAAATCTGTCCCTGGAAAAATGGCAGGAAATCATACAAACCAATCTCACTGGTTGTTTTTTGATGTCCAAGCATGCTATTCCCCATTTACGCTCTTGCAAAGGAGCGATCGTAAATATAGCTTCAACTCGAGCCTTCCAGTCAGAGAAAAATACAGAAGCCTACTCTGCTTCCAAAGGAGGTATCGTGGCTTTGACCCATGCCTTAGCAATTAGTCTCGGTCCGGATATTCGAGTTAATTGTATCAGTCCCGGATGGATCGAAGTCAGTGCATGGCGAAAATTGAAACTAGCAACTCGACCGCAGTTGAGAGAAATTGACCACCTGCAGCATCCTGCAGGACGAGTTGGTAAACCAGAGGATGTTGCTTGTTTGGTTAAGTATTTAATTTCTGATGCCGCAGAGTTTATCACCGGAGAAAATTTTATCATTGATGGAGGAATGAGTAAAAAAATGATTTATTTATAACAAAGCTACCGTACTGGAACCTGGGAAACCACAGGTAACAACACTTGAGAAAGAGAAGTACCTCCACAGCTGAGGGTAAGTGTAATTGTTTCCGCATCGATACCTAAGGGTGAATCATTACCGAAATTCATCGCGTAGGCAGGAAAACAAGCAGCGCTCAAACTCAAGCGTAAAGCATTACCCCGAGCAATTCGCGCACAGGTTGCTTGCAATTGAATTTTTCTGGTCACTCGCTTCTGACCATCTTGACAGCGCAGGTAACCTTGGGTCAAATTGTATACTCTACCGTCCGGGTAAACTTCGGAAATAACAGCACATAAATCAAAGGTAGGTTTGTCTGCACTACAGACAACAGCTACCACTACTTCACCCGCTAGGTGCAAGTCGGAATCTAAAATTTCGCTTGTATACGTTAAAACGTCGGTGCGGCAGTCAAGATGCGATCGCTCAAACACACCCGCAGTTATAGCTGCATGTCCCCCCAAAGAAGGAACTGGTCGCCAAGGATCGTGAACGAACACATCATCCATACCCACTTCCGGACAAGTTGTGTTTAAAAAGCCTTCGTCTTTGCGCACGCTAGTCAGACCGTAACTCTGTAAAAAATAAGATTTGTGTTCGAAATTGGGAAAGCTGGAAAAACCTTTCCAAGTATTAGTTCCCATCTCAAATAGCCAAACAGGAAGTTGTGTCAGCAAACCTGTATCGATACCTTTGAGAAATTGGTCAAACCAGCAGATTTGCATGCGATCCACAGGACTAATGGCATTAATGCCAAAATCAACTTCACCAACTTTATGACCCCAAGGTAAATGAGACCAAGGACCTACTAAAAGTTGTTGGCGAAATTGACTTCGCGCTGCCATATCCTTATAGAAATGAAGGGTACCGCGCAAATAATTATCGAACCATCCCCCGATATGAAATATTGGTAAATCTACTTCTTGCAAATAGGTTTTGGGCGAAAGTTTCTCCCAGTATTCATCAGGTTGAGAATGCTGCAACCACTCATGATAAAATGAATCAGGAGCAAAATTTTTCATCACTTCTGGGCGGGTGGGAATTGCATCGTCTAAAGGTAGATTTTGATAAGCTTTGTACAAGGCTTGATAAGCTTTTTCATCTCTTTGCAAACGAGCGGTTTCCGTTGCTAATTGTATTGCCCAAGCGAGATTATTTTGCAAACAAAATGCTCCTCCTTCATAAGCCCAATCAGCATACAAATCATAGCCGATCATTGCCGGGCAAATTGTTTTTAATGCTGGTGGTTTGGTAGCAGCAGCATACAATTGAGTCATCCCCTGATAGGAAAAGCCATACATTCCAACTTGACCGTTACTACCTGGTAAATTAGCTACCCAATTCACCGTGTCTTCCCCGTCAGCAATTTCTTGGGTAAAAGGTTGGAATTTTCCTGTAGAGGTACCGCGTCCGCGCACGTCTTGAATCACGACAATATAGCCGTGAGCAGCGTACCAACTCGGATGGGCGTAGACCACAGTAGAAGCGATCGCCCTACCGTAGGGTTGTCGCATTAACAACACGGGAAACCGGCCATCTGCGTCGGGACGGTAAATGTCTGCATCCAAGCGCACTCCATCACGGGTGTACATAGATACGGTTTGTTTGGGAAGAACTTTGAACATGGATCTACTGAGAGTCACAAGGAGATGAATAATACGATTATTACTGACCGCTTCCTTTTTCTGTCACGGTCTAGAGGACAAAAAACTCTCCCAACAAACAAGCTCAGATTAGTTAAATCTCATGGGTAGCTGACAGCAATTCTGTCAGGGAAAATAGACGTTGGCGGTCTAATTCTTGCAAGCGCTGCTTTTCAGCATAAAAAGCTTGGTAATATGATTGCCAGCGCTCTGGTTCTGCTTTTGGATCCGTCTGCTGCCATAATTCTAAAAAGTAGCGATAGCGCTTTTCCCGCAATACCCTTTCCATACAGGCGATCGCTGCTTGCACCACCTGGGAAGCACGCAAAATTTCCTTTTGGCTTTTCTCGTTGAGATGAAACAAATGCGATACTAATTCTGACTCTTCCGGAAACTGCAGACATTTGTCTTGCAAGGCGGCAATTAAATCTTGCTGCAAACTCCAAGCAGATGAAATTTCTAAAATTTGTCGCCACAAAAATCGATGGTGAGAGAAGCTAAATTGTAAATCCCGCTGTTCTAGCGCCTGTAAAATCACTTGACGTTGTTCGGGACAATAAAGGTAAATTCGCAGCAACAAAGCTTCCGCTTGTTCTAAAAGACTGTTTTGTTGTTCGACTGCAGTGTTGACGCTTTCTTGTATCGATAATTCTTGTTTTGACTTGTGCCGTTGAAGACGAGGAATTTGAACTAGTCGGGAACTGTAGCTGCTTTTTTGAGGAGCAATTTGGCTCAGGAGACCTTCTACTCTCAAGGGTAGCAATCTTCCATCTCCCAAAGTTAAAATTTCCGCACACCGGGAGACATAATAATTAAGTGTATCGTTATTGTCTATTTTTTTCAGTAATTTTACGAAGTCGCGGGAAACTTGCTGAAAGTCGCTAGATTTTTTCAAATCTCGGTTTTGGAGAATTTGCTCTATTTGCCAATCCAACCATCCAGGAGCATTTGCTACCAGTTGCCGGTAATTCTCGGGGTCACGTCCGCGTAGATATTCGTCAGCATCCTTACCATCAGGAAGAGTCAGAATTTTCAGCTGTACTTCTCCCTTGTATGCTAAATCAGCAATTTCTGCGATCGCTCTTTCGATGGCGTTAGTTCCAGCTTGGTCGGCGTCGAAGTTTAGGATCAGTTGTTTGGAGTCGCTGTAGCGCAGCAACAGTCGTACTTGCTCTTTACTAAGGGCGGTACCGAGGGAAGCAACAACATTAGTAATTCCTGCAGCGTGAAGGGCGATGGCATCAAAGTAGCCTTCTACCACCACTGCTTGGTCGAGTTGGGAAATAGCAGTTTTTGCTCGTTCGAGGGCGAATAAAGTTTTCCCTTTATGAAAAAGTTCTGTTTCCGGGGAGTTAAGATACTTGGGTTGTTCGTCTGCCAAACTTCTACCACCAAAGGCGATCGTACGCCCGATCGCATCGCGAATGGGAATCATCAGGCGATCGCGAAACACATCGTAATAGCCGCCTTCTTTGCGGGGTTTAATTAAACCAGCTTTTTCTACCAATTGAACTGGATAGCGCTTATCTTCCACCAAATAGCGGTAAAGAGTTTCCCAACCTGCAGGAGCATAACCCAAGTCAAACTGCTCGATGGTCTCGTCTTTGAGGTGGCGTTGGTAGCGCAGATACTCAAAAGCTGCTCTTCCTTGGCTTTGTCGAAGGGTGTGTCGATAAAACTGACAAGCAGCAGTGAGAATTTCATACAGCTGCGATCGCTCTAACAACTGTCGTTGCAACTGTTGTCTGTGTTCAGCATCCAGGGTTTGCACCGGTATTTGATAACGCCCAGCCAAATCCAGTACCACTTCTGCAAACGAGCGCTTATGCAAATCCATCAAAAATTTAATAACGTTTCCTCCCGCCTGACACCCAAAGCAATAGTACATTTGCTTGCTAGTACTAACGGTAAAACTGGGAGTTTTTTCGGCGTGGAAGGGACACAAACCGACAAAATCCTTTCCTCGCCTGCGTAAAACAACATATTCCGACACTACCTCATAGATATCGGCTCGTTGTTTTATTTCCTCTATAGAGTCTGGGTGCAAACGGGGAATACTCATACTTAGCCGTCAGTGCATGGATAGGGGTTAGCCTGCTTGTTTTGCCTGTGCTGCTTTGTTCGCTTGTTTAACAACTAACTCCTGATGGCTATTATATTCTTGTTCTCAAAGCAAATTTCAATATAGCCAACACAGCAATCATTTTATTTATCCAGGAAATACTAAAGATGGGAAGAGTTTTTATTTCTGCAGCCTGTGTAGGAAAAGAAGCAGGAAAAACCGATCCAGGTACCGTTGCTATTGATACCGCTCACACCAGAGAAATGATTTTGCTGCGCGACTTAATTGTCACGGAACTTAGGGCCCGCAGTTTAGAGGTTTTAGCAGTTCCCGACGATTTTAGCTGTCAACAAACTATTGCATGGATTAATTCCCGCGCTCGCCAGGGTGATATAGCCCTGGAAATTTACGCTGGTGTGGCTAGCAGTCCTGCAGTGCGCGGAGCAAGCATTTTTTATATTGCTAACAACGATGAGCGTAAAATTAATGCCGAATTGATGTTGGTGGCTTTGCTGCGTCGCCTTCCCCAATTACCCAACCGCGGCGTTAAACCAGATACTGCTTCTAGTTTGGGAAATTTAGCATTTTGCCGCCAGGTCGCCATACCTTCTTTGGTAATGCAAGTTGGTTTTTTGAGCAATCCAGAGGATCTGAGTTTACTACAAACTCGTCGTCGTGACTTTGCCTTGGGAATTGTCGACGGGCTGGTATCGTGGAGCCGCACTGCTGATTCTGCTTCCCAACCCCAGCCAAGCTATCCCGCTATTGATATTAACATCAACGGACAAAAATACGTCGAGCAAGGAATATTAGTTAATGGAAATGCTTACATACCCGTAGATTTAGTAGATCGGTTGCGGATCGATCTGCTAGCGAAAGCTTCCCAAGTGCGTCGCCTTAATTACCGTCGCGTTGTTTATGTCAAAGCAGTGGAACTGCGGGACTTTCATATTTCTGTGAGTTGGGATAGCGCCAGTCGTACAGTTACCCTTCGCTCAAATTCAGCCATTTGTCTCGGCCAAATTGACCAAATTATGTCACGCGGTTATACCTCAGAGGTGCAGTTGCAGATATTTCTCAAAAGCAACAACGAAAATGCTTTAGTACAGTTTCCCGAAATCGCTAAACTTTATCGAGAAGAAGCTTCTATAGAAGGAGTAAATCATGACATTGCTTTTTGTCAAATGTGCCTGGAAACTGGATTTTTGCGCTTTGGAGGCGATATCAAACCCGAGCAAAACAATTTTGCTGGTTTGGGTACTGTTGGCGGTGGTAAAGAAGCGGCATCTTTTGAAAGTGCCAGAATTGGTGTGAGAGCGCACATCCAGCATTTAAAAGCTTATGCTAGTTTAGAACCTTTAGTGCAAGAAGTTGTAGATCCCCGCTTTCGCTTTGTTACCCGGGGTGTAGCTCCTTTATTAAGTCAGCTATCAGGACGCTGGTCAGCAGATTTAGATTACGGTGATAAGCTCGTAGCAATGCTGAAACGATTGTACGAGTCGGCTGGATTGATGTAAAGCGATCGCATCTCAAGCTACTGCATCAGCAGTTCGACTAATTTACGAGTAATGGGAAACCCAGTTTGGCGCTCAAAGTGCAAAAACATCGGACTGGGGTTTGCTTCTAGAAAAACATATTCTCCACTCGGCTTGCAACGCCAGTCAATGGCAGTCCATTCCAGCTTCAATGCTCGAGCAATCTCTAAACATTGTTGCTCAACGACGGCGGGTAAGTCTACTGGAATTAACTGCGCTTGTACATCTTCTCGAAAGTCTAATTGCTGGGTGCGAATCTCCGCCGCATACACCGATTGACCGATGACATAGCTGCGAATGTTCGTCCCCGGAATGTATTCCTGTATGGTTACCGGAGCAATGCTTGCTGCTAAACTCAATCGTCTGGGTTCTAGGTGATCTGCTGTTACTAATTTGGCATGCGCACCTCCGTAGACGGGTTTAAATATCGCTTTGTCTAAAGAGCGGACAAAACTGCTAATTTCCTGTGCATCGTTACCGATCAAAGTTTGGGGAATCGTAACTCCTATTTGTTTGACCTTGCTTAACTGTAGGGGTTTTTCTTTGTGAAATTGATACGCCTCCCATGAATTTACCCAACGCGCTGGGATGGTTTGCAGCAGCGATCGCAAAGCACTCGTAGAATCATCGATCGCTATCTGCTGTTGGTAAACATCCTGCAAAACGGGTACCCCAACTCCCGCAAAATTTCGCCAGTATACGCTATGGATGTCTGTGATTTTCAGGTTGCGCCCCTGTGGTAAAACTAAATATTTTACTTGAAATGCTTTAAACTGAAAGAGCCAACTTGAGTTGTGTGGTAATTACTCATGTTTTCAGGCTCAGATGGACTTCCCCCCATCCGTCTGGTTTCGGCCCAGACTTCAGTTCCAACCCGTTTAACGGAACCTACGGATCTGCGCTGGCTGCGGGTGGAGGAATATTTTCAGGCGCGATCGCTGGCTGACAACACGCAGAAAGCCTATCGGCGGGAATTGAAGCGGTTTTTAGCGTGGACCGATCGAGCCTGGTCTGATCTCACGCCTCGCCAGATTGCCCAGTTCAAAGCCTATTTGCAGGGGCAAAACCTCTCTCCCAATTCCATAAACCGGGCGTTGACCGCTCTGATGAGTTTTTTTGATTGGTTTCGAGCGGCTTACCCAGAGCAAATTGCCCATGATCCCACTACAGCAGTAGAGATGGAGCGGGTTCCTTTGCCTCCAGCCAGGGATTTATCAGAAATCGAGATAGCGGCGCTGTACCTGGCATTGGAGGAACGAGGGGAGACGGAGGTGCGCGATCGCGCATTACTAGCCGTACTAGGCCATGGACTGCGCGCGGAAGAGGTCGTGAATTTGAACGTAGCAGACTATGATGGCGTGCGGCTAGCCATCCGTGAAGCCAAGGATGACAGTACGGGCACGGTGCCGTTGAGCCGCCAAGCGCGAGAACAGTTGAATACGTATTTAGTGCAGCGTCGTTCTGAGGAAGGGGACTTGCTACCGGATGCTCCTTTGTTTCTGTCATGTGGGCGGAATCGGAGCGGCAATCGATTGGGGTATCAAGGTCTCTACTATGTAGTTAAGTCTTTGGGTAAGATTGCAGCAGAGCAGGCTCAATTGGCATTAGAGCAGCGGCAGAGAATTGAGCAAGGAGAGCTGGAACCTGATCCGCAGGATAGATGGGGACAGCTCAAGAAGGCAGAACTCAAACAAATCCTGACTTTGCTGAATGTTCATCCTCACCAGTTACGCCACACGTTTGCGACTGGCTTGCTTTTACGGGGGGTTGAAAGCCTTCATGCTCGGACACTGACCCGTCATAAATCAGAAGCCAGCTTCAAGCGATATGCCAAGCGAGCACTCGGTGCAGCGGCTGAACGGGCTTTTTATCAATCTATTGGGGAAGAGCCTCCCCAAAATAGTGAGTTGAAATGAGACGAATTTCAAAGATGGATGCTCAATTAAGCTGGTCTTGATACATACTATTTATCAGGCATATTTGGTCTGATTGATACTGAAGAGGTTTTTTGGACACCGTTCTCAGTCCTGCGTACAGGTTCGCAGTGAACCTGGTTTCGCTTAAAGTTTTATTGCTATTTTTGATGATCCCCATGCTAAAGGGGCGTTTCAAGGTTATTCAAAAGTGTGTTTTGCAGTTGAACCACAACGTTGTGGTTCAAAAATTGACTTACTCTAATACTTGGAAAAACTTGAATGAGTCGGATTATTGCTTTGTTTAATCAGGCTGGTGGGGTTGGCAAGACCTCTCTTGTCAATCAACTTGGATACATGATTGCTTGTTGTAAGCGGTTGGATGTGAAGACTAAGAAACGGAGTAAGAAGAAGGGGGATTACTATCAAGTTCTTGTGGTGGATATGGACCCCCAGGCTTCCCTCACAATATTTATGGGTCTTGATCCTTACGAATTAGACAAAACGATATACCACGCGATTCTGCACGACGAGCCGTTACCCATTCACAAGGGAATTTATGCTCAGACTCAAAAAGAAGATGGTACACCGGGCGTTGATTTAGTTCCTGCTAACTTGGGGCTTGCTTTAGCAGAGCGTGAATTGATGTCAGCCATGATGAGTGACTTTCGCTTGAGAGAGGCACTATTGCCCGTTCAAGAGCATTATGATTTCATTTTGATCGACTGTCCTCCGAGTTTAGGTAACTTGGCTTATATCTCGTTAGTTGCAGCAACTCATGTATTAGTACCAATTCAGTCCCAATACAAAGCGTTTAATGGAGTGCAACAGTTATTTGACACGATTAAACTGGTGCGAGCGCGTCCAAACCGGGATCTTGCGATCGCCGGATTTATACCAACCATGTATGATCAGCGAAATTCTCATGATGAGCGGACATTGGCAGCGATCCAAGAACAGCTTTCAGCAGTTGCGACAGTTTACCCCCCGATCGCACGATCTACAATCTTTGCGGATGCTTCCGAAGAGCATCTGCCCGTAGCACTTTATGATAGAAAACACCCTGCGCTTAAAACGATGAATCAGATTATTGAAGGGCTGGAGCTTCTATGACACAATCCAAAGCTTCTAAAAAAGATAAACCCTACGGGGGAAGTATTGATTTAACTAGGCTATTCGGTTCCAATTCTGAAGAGTTGGCTCAGTCGGAGACTAGTGCACCCAAGAATTTTTTGCCGCTTGCTCAGATTCATCGAAAACCTGAGCAGGTCAGGCGCTATTTTGATCCTCAGAAGATGGAGCAGCTTACTGCTTCTGTTCGAGAGTACGGCATTTTAGAGAATCTGCTGGTTCGCTCGATGCCAGGGAAACTTGGAGAATATGAACTGGTCGCGGGAGAACGTCGTTATAGAGCCGCTCAGGAAGTAGGCTTAACAGAAGTTCCAGCTTCCATTCTTGAGCTAAGCGATCAGCAGGCGCTTCAAATTACGCTGGTCGAGAACTTGCAGCGGGAGGATTTAAACCCAGTTGAGGAAACAGAAGGGATCTTACAGTTATTGGCGATTCGACTGGATTTGTCTGTTCAGGAAGTAGTATCTCTCCTATATCGAATGCAGAATGAATCAACTCGAAATTTGAACCACAACGTTGTGGTTCAGGAAGAAGAGGTTGTAGAAGAAGTATTTAATGCCCTTGGGAGAATGAGTTGGCAGTCGTTTGTAAAACATCGCTTGCCCTTACGGAATTTGCCTGAAGAAGTGCTTGAGGCACTCCAACGAGGAAAAATTGAGTATACGAAGGCGCAAACCATAGGACGAGTTAAGGATGAAGGGCAGCGGCAAGAGCTACTTCAAGCAGCGATCGCCCAAGACCTCTCGATTAGGGATATTCGTGACCGTATTAAACAGCTTTCGCAATCACAGAACACTGCTTCTCAGTCTCCCGACTACCTAAAGCGTTTCAATGCTGTAAGCCGTCAGCTCAAAAAGACATCTGCATGGGAGGATCAAGAGAAACGCGATCGTCTAGAAGCGTTATTGAAAGAGATAGAGGATTTAGTTCAGTAAGGTTTGAGCTTTTACTTACGAAGTAGATCGAATTGAACTATAAAGCAACTTCCTTTACCGACTTCAGATTCAACTTTGATAGTTCCGTGATGGGCTTCCACAATTTGATGAGATAGATAAAGCCCTAGCCCGTTCCCTCGGCGCTGATGATTTCCCTGCCTGTATCGCTCAAATAGAAACTTTTGTTCTTCCGGGGGAATACCAATTCCTGTATCTTCTACTTCCAGGACAATGGAGTTATTCTCTGGGGAATCACGAGTAAAATGCTGTAAGCGAAGCTCTATCGATCCGGTATCGGTATAACGGATGGCATTACCGATTAGGTTGGTCAGTAGACGACGAAGTTCAAGGCGATCGCCCCTAACCCACAACGATCTTTCGTCAGTGGCTCCTACTAAGGTTAGGTTCAACGCCAAGCCTTTAGTCATAGCCAGAGGAGTTAGTTCTCTAACAACACGTTGGCTTAATTCCCAGAGGTCAATCTTATGAAAGTGAAGATCTTTGCACCCTGCTTCATACTGATAAATTTCCAGAAGAGTATCTACCATCTCTAGCAAAGTTTGGTTGCTTTGAACTACCTGCTCTAAAGAATCTCGCATTTCAGGCAATGTTTTACCAAAAGTACCTCGACGTAACAAATGCAGCATATGATCTGCTGCAATGAGCGGGGTTCGTAGATCGTGAGTCAGGCTAGCGATGAAGTCTTCATGCTGTTGATTAATCCTGATTTGTTCATCGATACTGTGTTTCAGTCTTAACATCGACTGGATTTTGGCAAATAGCTCTCGCTTTTTCACCGGAGGGCGGATGACATCATTAGCACCCAAGGTTAAGCCCTTAACCACACTGGCATGATTATGATCTGCCACCAACATGATTGGAAAAAAGGGCAATTCAGCATTCCGTCGAATTCGTCGGGTCACTTCGTAACCATCTATATCAGCAGTAGCTGTATCCAGCAATAATAAGTCAGGTGGAGACTGTTCAAGCTGAATCAGTGCGTCTATTCCGCTATGGGCACTGTCTACCTGATACCCCCGTTTCCTGAGCAGCGATCGTATGGAACGAAAGATATTAGGGAGGGCATTCACCAGCAGAATGCGTTTTGCTCCAGATGAAGCAAACCTGATGGTTGGGTTTAAAGGTTTTGAGAGCATATTTTTTATCCAACGCTTTATTTGTCGGTTCTCTAGGAGATTTACGGCAAACTGGCGATGCCCCTGTGCTTCGTAACCTGCTCTAAGCCTGCTTGGTACAGCCTTCCTTAGCCTTCATCTCAGGGAATAAAAAGTACTAGAAAAGAAGCAAAATTCTGGAGAGGGAACAGCGATGTAAAGAAATCAGTCTAGCGAATTTATCAAAACTTTGCGTTTAGGCAAAGACTTGTTGTATCCAGGGATTCGCATCTATCAGCCTTTAGAAGTAGTCAGGATGAGGTGAATGATGCGAATTGCAATTGTCGAGGATCACAGCTTGACCCGAACTGGCATCCGCAGTTCCCTGAATGAGCAGCAGGATATTTCGGTGGTGGGAGAAGCTGAAACAGGAACCGCAGGGCTGAAGCTGCTTCAGAAAACCAAACCGGATCTGGCGATCGTGGATATCGGCTTGCCAGATATCGATGGAATAGAAGTTGTGCAACGGTTTCGGAATGCCCTCCCTCCAGAGTCGGATATTCAAACTCGGTTCATTATGCTAACGTCCTACACCCAGGAAAGAATGGTGCTGGCGGCTTTTGCAGCAGGGGCGGATTCTTATTGTGTCAAAAACACCAAGTTTGAATTGCTACTGGAAGCCATCCGTATGACCTTCGAGAGACAGTCTTGGATTGATCCAGCGATCGCCCGTATTGTCCTCAAGCACGCTCAGCAAGCTGCGTCGTTATCGTCTGTTGCCAGTGAGCCTCAAATAATTACCATCAATGCTCTCGATTTGGAGCAAGCCACGATTCTGGAGGCTGATCCTCTGACGAATAAAGAGCTGGAAGTGTTGGAACTGATGGTTCAGGGCTACACTAATAATCAAATTGCTGGGCAACTTTATATGAGTCTTGGCACAGTCAAAGTGCATATCCGTAGTATCCTCAGCAAATTATGTGCCAGCGATCGCACTCAGGCAGCCGTACTGGCAATGCGAGCAGGACTGATCGAGTAGAAATTTCGGCACAGTGGAAAATTATGCAGTGAGCGATAATTAATTTGAAGACCGATGGATTGCTTGAATGACACTTGCCTGGGTAGTGTAGAGCGATCGCCCACTGCCGCTCTCTAGATCAAAGTAGGTGGCGAACCGTCGCAGCTTCCCGGTGGTCAATTGCAACAGATAATCGAAGGCTTCAGCCGCAACCCGCTGATTAATGCTAAGGGATTGGCTATTCAGTAAAGCAAGCTGTTCACAGGAGAGGCTGTTATCCTCTATTTCCTCTGGTTGCGGAATCAGCAGGTCGGGTTGTTGGATGGTAGGGGCAGGGAGCCGAAAGCATCCCAATGCGTCAAACCGATAATCATCGGGTTGGGTAGAAAGGTGAGAGCCTAAGAGAACTTGTCCACTGCGTCGGGAATTGCCACAGTCCAGATACCAGGTACGAGGAGTGGATTGGTGGTTGTTATTCTCTAATATTTGAGCGATCGATTGTCTGGCTTTGGCGTTATCGACACAGCCTGTGACTAAGGCAAGGGTATTGTAGGCGGGAGTAACCCAGGCTGGATCGAAGGGTTGGGCGATCGCACCGACTTCCATTTTCCAAGCGATCGCATAGCGAAGTGCCAACGTTTTGGCTTTGTTTAACCCGATTTCTGCATCACAGAAACATTGACGTAACACATTAGCTTCTTCAATGTGGTCTGGGTCAACAAAGTAGAGTTTGACCTTCTTCCCTTTACTAGACAGAACTCTACCTATCCGAACAATGGATGGAGCGAGCCAGGAGCCTGTTCCACCACATCCTACCAACCAGAGTTCAACCTTGGTGTAATTGATGGTCAAGACAGGAGAGGCATTGGCTAGATCGAGATTTAGCTCCATAGGTTCTCCAGCACAGGGGTAGGGGGCAAATCTGTACTGTAAAACTGGCATCCAGACAGTACAGAAACGTCAGTCATAAAGAAATCTGACTCAAGGTCAAACACGGTTTTTGCTGGAATGTTCCAGCAGTGCTGAAACAGCCCGACTCGCATCTGAATCTCTGGTTTGGTTGTATTCACCCGACCCAGGACTCCATAGATCCGGAAGCCTGTTTCGTCTGCATTGTCGGTGCTAGAAAAGAATGCAGGCATGGATGCATGGGAGTGAATCTCTACGACAGCCTGATGATGAGAGGCATGACTTCCTGATTCTGTGGGCTGACAACTGGTTATGTTTTGAGTTTGTTTCGGAACCCGTAAATTCCATCTGTCTTCTTGATTATGGAAGTGAAATAGTATTTCGACATTAGATTCAGTACAGGCATTACAACTCGATCGCCACACTTCCAGCAAAAGTTCTTTGGGGATACGGGGTGAGACGGTGAGATGAGGAGTCAGGTGAGGTAGCCCTTTAATTCGCTGATCGCTCGGACAAACGGGCATAAGAACCTGGATACCAGGACGGATCGCACTGACAAAAATGCCGTTGCCAGCTAGGAGATAGGTGAGAGCGCTGCCTGAACTAGGGAGCGAATCAGCCGCAGTTGCATAGCCAATCAGCGGGTTAGTGGTTTCGTTCATCTAAAATTTCCTGCACCAGTGTATCGACACTTTTTTTGTTGCCGATAGGCATCAGATCAGAAACTGGATAAGTGGAACGCTTGCCTGGTTGATGCAGTTTCAAAAGCTGTTGACGCACATCTGATCGATGAGATTTCGATTTACCTGTAGCCAGGTGATTTGTAAACAGGCTGAAAATGAAAAGATTCCAGGCTGGCTCAATGCCTTGAGGACTGGCATCAGGTGGTTCATTGACACCCCAGCAAACCTGCCCTGAATTGTAGACATTGGGTAGTGGGGTATGAAAGGCAACTGCTTTGGGGTCAAATGTCTTGCTCTTAATCGCCCAAACCCAGTATTTTTTCTCCATACCCATAAAGAGCATTGCAGGTAGAAGAATTTTTAGAGTTCCGACCTCATCACAGTTGAGGAGATGCGTAGCGGGAGGGATGAACTTGACCAGGTAAGTGCCCATGCTCCCTGTGCCATAGCGCACGATGTCAGGTTGCATCCAGCCGGTGTCAATGGGTTCAAAACTAAAGGCAGTCCGGAGCGCCGTTGGAGAGACACATTTGTAACCGTCAGCGGCTGGCAGTTCTTTATCCCGTCTATGAAAGATGTAATAGCCATCCAGAAAGAGTAATTCTGCCTGGATTGCAGCAGACTTTCTGGGTGGGTCAGCAAGAACAGATCGGATGATGTCACTGGAGATAATAGGGTTGGGTGAGTTCTCAGTCAGACTCGTTTCAAGGCGCGTGTCCATAGCTGTAGCAGCAGTTGTGCATGAGTGTTTAAGTCAGCCTCTAACCATTCGATCAGGCAATACGCAGCATCCAAAATGCGGCTTGCTTGCTTCCATTTCCGGTGCAGGAGGTTGATAGACGATTTAGACCAGGGTAGAGAGGAGGCATACAGCCCATAGTTCATCTCATCAGGAGATTCATCTAGCCAAATGTTTTTGGTTTCGTGATCTAGCAATTGCAGTGCCAGAGGCAAGAATTGTAAGGGAGTAGTGAGTTCACAGCAAAGCCGCCGCAATCGTTTGTTGTCGATTTTGTCGGGAGCGTGAATGTCTTTGTAATAAATTTGGTGGGACTCGAATTCACCGTTAAACCATTCACTACCTTCCAACTCCACATCGTTTAACCAATAGCGACCTTCTTTACTGAATGGGATAAGCAACTTCCATCCGATCCGTAAGTTCTCGATTCCTTCTTCAATTTGCCAGTCCATACCCATTGATGTGATGGGGATAGCCTGTAGTCGCTCTTCATGAGCGCTTTCTACAGCCCAAAATGACATTGACATTGGGAACAGGTGGGTATAGACCAGCGTAATAAACTCCAATTCCCTTGGGCTATGGTGATTTTCCAGGGAGACTGCTTTAGTAGTGCTGGCATCAATGGGTAGATAAAGAGAGGTTTGGCTAGTTGCCCATTCAAGAGGAAAAAAGTGTTGGTAGAGTGCCAGCAATTGATAAAGGTTGAGTTGGGCTTCCAGGTAGTCAAGAGCTTTGGACGAATTGACTATGAACTGGTACTGACGAAGACTGTAGATGGCTTCCGCTGCACTGTTGGGGACAAGATTCATAGCTAGAATCCTTCAGGAATGCCGCCGGACGTTGGAGTACAAAAAGTTAGAGCTTTTAGTGAATGATTGACTGCTTGTGTGAATACTGTCCCAGCGGCGATCGCTTCTTCGATCTGCCCTGCCCATTGCTCGGCATTCCTCCAATCAATTCCAGTTAGCATCTGATGTTGCCGTACTTGATAACACATTTGTATCGCCGGATTGACCTCTTCTGGAGTCGTCAGCAAAGATTCCAATGGAGAAGTACCTTTTCGACCCGGTTTTTTGATAATGCGGATGGGTTCTCCTTCTTTGCGTTCAATCTCTGCATTTGCCAGTTCAGCGCAGAGGGGAGTGAAGGCATCACGCAGGAGTTGATCATCGAGGGCGATCGCATCAGGTAGCCAGTGTTGTTGCCCTTCGTAGATCACGAGTCGTTTGTTAGTTGTGCTGGTAGTCATAAAAGTTAGAACAATGAGATTTGAGTTTGAGCGTTGCTGCTTGGCTTGGAAGTGGTAGGACTGGCTGAGGCAGGCTGAGTTTTGGTTTGGATTGTGGGTTGAGGCGCGACTTTAGCGGATTGGGTTTGGGCAATGTTGCGGCGGATTTGGCGGTTGGGAAAATCGGCTTTCAGGTCGGCTAGAAGCTGGGCGATCGCAGGTGGAAAGGAACCTAATTCTTCCTGGGTTAACATTGCCACAATGGGAAAATCCCCATGACTACTGGCAGCCAACAGCACAGATCTGCCTCCTGGTTGTTCTGTATTGGGCAACAGAGTGATCACAACCTGAATTTTGCACTGCTCGAAAATATAAGGTTCAGTTTGCTGTATGGAGGATGGAGGGTTTGAGGAGTCTTCGTCATTGGAAGTTGCCTCTAAACCTTCTTCGTCAGGATCATCTTCTGTATCAGTGTGCTCTTCTGGTTCATCAGTTGCGGGATTCAGGAGTTTCAAAAAGTCGGAGTGACCTGCTTCGTAACGCTCCCGATCGAACAACAGCCCAAGCGCTTGAAAACGCTCTTCAGCCGTCTTTTTGCCATTAGTGCTTTTGGCGATCGCGTCCAATTTAGTTGTCGTCGCTGTTAAATTTGCAGCAGTGATCGCCTCATCTGGTGTTAGCCATTTCATAGCAGAGACAAATTAATGGTCTAGCTGAAATGGCGGTAGCCAGGACAATGCAAAAATTAGCCAGCAGCAGAGACGCATCCTTGCTGCTGGCTGACGAAAGGGTTTATTGCTCTGCCAAAAGTGAGTTTTTGAAGTCCTGAATCGCCGTAGCGGTCAGTGCATAAATGACACGCCGCCTGCGTTCGATATGGGTGCCATCGACCGGAACGCCCCGCTTCCAGGCAGCAATGATCGCTTTCTTGTCGGCAGCGTAAGTAACTTTCTTTTTGCGGAACTCATCTGGCAAGTCTTCTGCGTCCACCAGTAGCTCACAACTGGGAGGATTTTCGCGAATGGTGATACGGAGTGAATGTCCGACGACTTCATCGGGCAGCCCCCCGGCTAGGTTCTGGTCTAGAATGCTTTGATCGAGTGCCTGTCGCCATCGTTCCAGGCGATCGAGGGCTTTCTGATGGACTGCTTTCAGGTGTTCCAGTCGTTGTTTGACACCTGCAATCTCAGCATCAAGCTGAAATGCCAACTCGGCGTGAAGATCGATCGCGTCTTCTTGTGCTTCCTGGGTTTCCCAAATCGCTGCAAGAAGTTCTGCTTCCTCCTCAACTGTTTGGGAATGGGTGAGCAGATCCCAGAGTTCCGCTGCTGCTTGAGAGAGTACTGCCAGGGATTGTTGAGCCAGAGGAAAGGTCATGACTACCATCTCCCACAAGATTCGTAATAGTCTCGTTCTGCTTCGATGTCTGCCAAAATCATCAGCGTGCCTGGATTAATGTCTTCTAAGGATTGCTCGGATTCAAGAGAGAGATCAGGATGGGTAATTGGCAGTAGTACTGAGTGATTTGTAGAACTGGTTGTTAGAGTTTGCATAGGGGTAGCCTTGATCACGCTGTATGAACCAGCGCGATAGCGCACTACCTCTGTGCCATAAACCGTCGAATGCTTCTGGCACACACAATACACCGAGCTTCCCGGTGACCTTTAAACCCTAATTTCCAGGCAGGTGTGCGAATTAGTTTACCGTTACGGATATGAATAATCAATCCATAGCGAGCACCATCCCAGGCAAGGCTACTATCTGCGCTGTAAGCCAGATACCGCAAATGATTGAGGGCAACTGTCCAATTGCACCCATAGATATGAAACCGTTGAGGATATTGCTGACAGAGGGTTTTCAATTGACGCAGCATTTTGCAGGCGATCGCCCGTTCCTCTGGGTTTGTAGATTTGCCCTGACGCATGAGCATTACCAATCCACCAATGCCAACAACCTGGCTATGTTGCAGGTAGTGATTCAGAAACTTCTTGGGTGTGTCCCATCCCCAGACCGGAATCATTCTGATAGGAAAAGACTCAAAGGTTTGCTTAAGCCATCGGTGAGCCATCAGCCAGTTCTGATAAGTTGCTTCCGGATCGCCAATCACATCTGGAGCACTGATCCACGTGTAGTTTCCTGACACTGCGATTTCCATATATCGGATCACATCAAGCGTACCGCCATACCTAAAGTGATAGTAAGCATTAGAATCTAAAGCTACCTTTAGAAACCCCTTACTCAGATGAATTTTTGTTGGATTCACTAAAACTTGATTCACGCCAGCCCGTTTTAACATGAGGGCATCATTAATCTTGGAAAGCCCACTAAAGTAGAAGAACATGGGCTACTCACCGTCTTGTTGTAGAGTCATCAGAGCGCTTTGGATGAGTGGCAACGTGTCTTCGTCAGCAACAGGCACGAGTCGATAAATCCGAGTATTTTGGGTGGTGTAACCAAAGTCTTCAATCAACGAGGCAACCAGTTCCACTGCACGCTGAAGCGTACCGTAGGTGTGGGGTTCCTCTGTTGGCAAGATGGGATAGAAAGTCTCCTGTTCTGGCCACGGTAAAGGTTCATCGACCTTAACCACTACGAAAGTTGGAGGATTTGAGTTTAGTGATTCAGACATAGACCGCTCCATGTTGGTGAACAGGCGAGAGCATATAGACCTGCTTAAAGCTGGCAGCCCGCCTATATTGCCTGGAGCGGAAGCTCTGTAGCGATCGCAGCCATCTTGTCTGGGCTTAGGTTAAGGAACAAAGAGAGCCAACTGAACAGGTTTAGCGGGTCCTGTCAGTTCTCGCCAATTCTGATCAAAGGCTTTCAGGTTGCGGCATTTGTTTTTCGTTAGCTTGGGAGCAACAACATAAAACTCCTCGAAAGCCGGATAAACGCCTTCTTGTCGTCGATGGAGATAGCACCGTTTGCCGTGCAGGTCTTCTATTGAGGCATGATGCCGCTGGCAAACTGTCTCTAACTTGGACTCCATCTGAGGTTTGTCCCCTTCGTCCACCAGAATCACTTTGCGATCGGAATTGACGTGGGCTTGCCGTTTTTCCCAGTTAATTGCTTGTAAGTGCGTTGAACGTGATAGATTGCCCACTGTAACTGACGTAATAGCTGCTCCAATTCATCAAGGGCAGCCTGGTTACTGCTTTTCAGCATCAGATCGTAAGCAGTGCCCGATGAAAATAGATGCATTCGAGGATTAAATGCCAGAGCATTTAGCTCCATCAGCAGTGTGAACCCTGCGGCTTTTGGGTCACGATTGTAGCGATCGATCGCAGCTTGTTTTTGCTGAAACGGGCAATAGCTACAGGCAGATTTCCTCCAAAGGACTCCCAGAGCACGATAGAGATATTCAATGCAATCATCCCGTGTCCATCCCCATGCTATGAGCGGGTAGAGAAACGGGTGCCCCTGACAGGTGTAGCCATCGGCTTTACCTGCCCGTTTTGTTTCATCAGCGTTGTAACCCAAATAGGGACCAAAGGCTTCTGTAATGTGATCTGAGATCCAGGCATCAAGCACTTCCCCTTTCCAGCGTTGAGCACAGATGTGAGGTCGCCCTAATCGAGGGACAGTCCCAGACTGAAGCAGATCGCGGCTGAGGGGAAAGTAGCCTTCGGTGTGCAGTTCGTAGGGCTGCTGAGTGTCACTGAGAATGATGTAGCCATCTAGTTTACTGGCAGAGGCTTTGGCAACTTGCACCAATCGAACTTGGTGCGCCCGCATTAGTGGGAAAAGATGAGTTTCACAAAGGTATTTGGTTTCATCCATCTCATCGCCAGTTTGCGCGGTCAGCACGATCAGATTTTGGAAGCGATCGAAGGGACGGGATTAAGGCGACCGCAGCCAACGCACCAGAATCGCTGTGCTCTCAACTCCCATCCCCCAATTGAGGAGATGCAATTGAGGAGTCATAGCGTAGAAATAAAAAAATCCTCCAGTTTAGTGTCTGAAGGAGTTCGTAGGAAAGGATTTTGATGTTCTCAGGTGATGTTTCCTGTTCGCTCGGTAATATGTAGGAACCCAATACTGGTGCCCTCTGGATTTGCCTGGGCAATTACATAAAAGAATGTCTCTGAAGCTGGTTGCCTCACAATCAGGTAAGGGTAGCCATCCTGAGTGAGTCCAGCATGATGAACCTGACCACCAACTAGCTTGGTGAGTTCTTGTTGATACGGGTTCATGGCAATGCCTGTATTGGTTTGCGCTTGCCGGAGCCAATGATGAAAGTCGATACTTTCGAGTTCGGGGGTATACTCGCTGGGTTTAAGCTTGCGAGTGCGATCGTATATTGCTTCTGGCACCACACTTTTCAGATGCGCGTCAACCGCGTTGAAATTGATGGTGTGGAGGTTGCTCCAGGGAAGACTCACATGAAAGCGTTGGGGTTCACCAACCAGGTTGAAGTTAAGATAGTGCTCCATATCGCTTAGAGATTAAACGTCTGAAAGCGTTGGAGCGATAGCTCTGAGGCTAACTTAGGGAACAAAACTCTTGATTTTTGGTAGAATCTATTCCCTAAGTCACACACTACTGGAGGATGCTAACGAGCGCTAACCTTTCCGGTCTGAGTACGTCGGCTCCTACCCTTATAAGAGTGCCATTGACTTACACTCGTCACAATGGAGTCGAGGGTACGACTGGCGAAGGCAGGAGTTTTGCTAGCGCTTTGCCAGATGGTATTGGCTTCCATATTACTCAAGGGAGGTGTGCAGCGATCGCAGTATTGCTTAAAGAGTTGATGGGGATCTGGATGGTAAATGATCCGATGTCGGGTTAGTAGATCAGCGGTTCCCAATAGGTTCCGAGCTAGCTTGTAGCCTGCGTTGTTACGGTTACCTTCCAGTTCACCGTACTTTAGGAGAGCGCGATCGCTCTTTGTCAGGCAAACAGTCAGCGGAATCGATATCCCGCTAACGCGGTGTTGTTTGAGAGACAAGTGCTTGTCGCTTTTTGCAGGGCTTGTTCTAACTCTCCGATGCTTTAGCACTGTTGAGCGAGACCCTGGAACAGGTGGTTGAGTCAGTGCGGAGTGTGGGTCAACAAAATGATTCATTTTCGCCAGATGAACCAGTTGTACCCACTTCCGCCATCGTTGATCCGATAATCCATAAGGAAACAGCCCGGTAGAATCCAGAGCAGCTTCCAGAATTTCAGGATCGTATCGGAACGTGGAGTAACTTTCTAATGTGATTGCTCTAGCACATCCCAACCCTCCATCAACTACTTCCCTGCGAACCATGCCTGGAAGCCGCATAGAACGCGCCAAATTACAGATTGCTGGGTCAGCATTTTGAGCGTTCGCGCTAGTGTTCCGCCCCACGGAAATCGCCAGCTTTCGATTCAGGCAGATCCAGTTTTCTGGAGATAGCCCAATGGTGCATCTAAAATATACATGCAGGGATTTCCCCCCGGTATACGCAACTGCTGCTGGTTCCAAGCCCGTTACGTGCTTGAATTCTTCCAATACAGTGTATTGACTCGCCAGAGGCAAATCATCAATTTCATAGAACAAGCACTGGCATTGCCTGACATGGCTGTTGCTAATCCCTTTATCAGGCTGGTTGGGATAAAAGCTAACCGTTGCACCCAAATAGGAAAACTTGAATGCAAGCGCCCATCCATCTGCATAACGTTTGGGTGTAAGTTGCCAGCGGGTATTACCCTGGCGATCGCGACCGCCTTGAGTGCAGCAGTAGAGGGTAAAGCCTTGGGGAGTGATGCTGCCACAAAAGATGTAATGACTATAGATCAGTTGATTGTTCTTCCAGTAGCAGTTCCAGTTGCCAGGAATGACTTCTACAGGTAGATCCCAGGAAATTCGCAACCAAATTTTAGCACCTGACACAAAGCCAATGTGCCTGAGAAATCGAATCGTCATTTGTCGCAGATTGACATTCATCGCAGTTAAGCCAAGAGCATTGTTACTCCTGAGTGGCGTTAGCTGCCCTGGCTATCAAAGTTCTAACTCTCGTTGTCGGTGTTTTGATAATTTGGATTTTTGGTGATGTTTCGCTGCATTATCATCTCGTTGGTTCTCTTTGATATTCGATACCTGCACTAACGAGTCTGCATCGATTTCACTGGTAGTTGATGAATTAACAGGTTGTTCTACCAGCTTCTTGATTAATTCTGCATCTCGATGGGAGTCATAGTTCACTCCTCGGTATCTCTGCAAGCCTTTGAAGGTGTAGGCTTTGCCCAGATGAGTTCCACTGAAGGCAATGCCATTTAATTCGTAGCTGATGCCTTTTAGCTCACCAGGTTGATGATCGCAAATCCGAATACTGATGCCGTTTTGCTGGAGCTGCTCAATCAGCTGAGGCATAGTGACAGGAGATTGAGTAGCTTGATCAAGCGATCGCTGAAGCTGCACTCGAATACTTGCCTCACCAGTCCGAGCCAGTAATCGCTGTTCTCCAGTGGTAGGGCTACGGCTGATTTTTTCCTGGTTGGAGTGGAGCGATCGCAACCCATAGTCCTGTTCTAACTGACGAATTGCTGCTTCACTCCGGCGATAATCCCAGCTATCGGAAACGGTTGTTCCATCCAGCCGAATTCGACTGGCGACAATGTGTGCATGATCATGGTCGCGATTCGCCAAAGGCGACGCTACACGAACGGTATGCCGCACAACTACATACTGATTCATGTCAAAGCCCATTGCTTGGAGATATTTCTGGGCGATTTCGTGCCAGGTGTCATTCTCCAGATGCTCAGTATGGGGCAAACTTAGGGAGGCGTGGTAGACCGATCGACTCACCCTGGGGTTTAACTGTCGGCAAAATCGGAACTCCGCTGCTAACCCACGCGGGGTTGTTTCCTCCATATTGCTGCCAATTAAGCTGGCTCCATCTTTGCCAAACAAATAATTGAGCAATTTGCTGAAGCTCCGACCTTTGATTTGTTTGCCGATCACGATTCCTCTTCAATCTCTGTCATGAATTCCAGGTCAGTCAGTTCTCGCCGTATTTGGCTCAAGAGACTTCTGGTTTGATTCAACAACTCCTGATCGACCACAATCGGAGTTGCTTGAAGTGGAGCAGTGGTGTTGGTGCTAGCCTTTGTGTTAGCGAGTATCGCCCTGGCAATTTGGCTCAGACTGTCACTGATTTTGGTGAGTTCCCAGTAGGTCAGACCCGCAATTCGAGTTACGCGCCGGGGGAGCTGATTTTTTAATGTCTTGGCACGAAACAATTCTGCCATCGTCAGGTTGTGCTCTGTCGCCATACAGCGCACCTGCTCTTTCTCCTCAGCGTTGAGGGAGATATGGAACTTGATGGGACGTTTCTGCGAGGACATTCCAGCCAATCAGGAAGACGGTGAAGATTCTTCTCTAGCTTTGCTGTTCCTTCGTTGACTTGTGATCTACCAGTCGGCTATCTTTTTGATTTCTGCATCGGGCAATAGCCTTTTACAACAAATAAAACTCACGGGTGTTGCAATAACATCATTATTTTATTCCAGCAGATGAATATACATTACAGCATGGCTTGCTCTGCATCCTGGGTTTTGAACTGGTACTGTAATCGGCTGTAAGAATGTGGCTCATGGGTGGAATGCTGCGAGAAACTTGTGGATATTTGAGAGCATTAAGTGTCAATAAGTCCAGCTTATTAGGAATTCAGCGCCTTGATCGGGTGGTCAAATGAGGATGGAGACGAACCCTTGAGGGAAACTGTGGTCATTTGTGAACCTCTGTGAGAGAGGAAATCCGGGTTTCTCTTTTTTATCCACATGGATGATGAGTATTCAATAAGTGCTCGCTAAGTTGAGGGAACGTTAACCTTACTGATCAACCCGTGATGTCTGACCTCACGTTGACTTTCGATCCAGGCTCCTCACTCAGTAAAGTGATCTATAACTTAGCGGATGGCAGACCTCGACTGCTGCTCATGGAGCCTGAAGTGATTGAACTCAGCTTGAGTTCAATTGATGCCCATCTGAGAACCAGAGGAAGTCTTGGTATCATCCGACCTGAAGATGACGTTTGGCTGCAATGTAGTGATAGTCAGCAGTGTCAGGTGGTTGGCTATTTAGCGCGTCAGTTTTTGGCAGCCGTGCGGATGAATGAGGTGAAATACGAACGGGCGTTATATAAAGTGCTGGCAGCCGTAGGAGCAATCGTCCAGCACATGGATCTACCTCGTAAGTTCTCTATTGCCATTTCTGCTCTGTTACCCTACGGCGAATACCAGAATGCTCAACGCTTTCAGCAACTACTGAAACAACAGCTCAAAAATTACAGCTTTCGCGGTGAACGCCTCCAGGTCAAGTTAGCAGCCTTTGAGTGTCGCCCAGAGGGAGGTGGCTTGGCAATGGCACGAGTCATGCAGAACGGGGCAGAGTGGTTCCAGCAACAGACGCTGGTCGTGCTGATGTTTGGGCATCGGAATACCAGCCTATTGCTATTTGAGCGGGGCAAGCTAGCGATCGGTAACACCACCGATTTGGGCTTTCATCAACTGGTAGATAAGGTATTAAACCGTACCTCTGGTCAAAGTGCTGATTCGTTAACGAGCGCAATCTATAGTATTGGCAATCAGATCGCCCCTGATCATACACAACTTCAACATCTGGTAAAGACGCGATCGCCTACTGAACAAAAACTAGAACGCGAGCAAATTGTCACTGCTATTTTGACTGCCAGAGAAGAGTACTGGTCACGATTGCAAGATTGGCTTGACACTATGCTGCCAAATGTCACCGAGGTGATTATTTCTGGTGGAGCTGCTCTTTACCTCCATGATGAATTGGAGGAGTATTTTAAGCGAACCCCGACCTATTGGGGTACTGACCTTCAGCGACGATTGCAAGACTTGTTAGGACTGGATTATCGCTCGAACCGTTCAGATGCAGAGGCACTGTCCTTTCGTCTGATTGACGTTTTTGGAATGTATTGCGACTTTGTTGAGCAGTTGGCGGAGGTCGCATGAACGAGATCGCTCAAACCTCGCGCAGACGCGAAGATTTCAGCTTTCGCTATTCACCCTACACCGACACTCCAGACGGTGTGTTGACAGCATTTTTGAAGAAAGGTGATGGCGTGAGACAAGGCAAAGAGTTGATGTTAGAGTCCGCCAGAGCTTTTTGGATAGTAGCTGCTCATCAGGCAGAAGGTCTGTTAAGCCAGGAAGAACTACGCCAACTGGGATTGAGCTGCTGCCGTGCTTTGGAACGTCAGTCAGACTATATCCGGGAATGTTTGCAACTGCCAATTCCATCTACTGAATCCTCAACAATTGAATATACCAATGGCGATCGCCAAAATGGCAGCATCAAGACTGCTGATCGAGCAACCCGAACGATGTGGCAATAGGAGAGTGCAATGGCAATCATTCATTTCATTGATGGTGAAAAAGGCGGTGTCGGTAAGTCTTTGCTTGCTCGGGTGATGGTGCAATATTGCATCGATCGCCAGCTTCCCTATGTGTTGGTAGAAGCCGATCGTAGTAATCCTGATGTGGGTGAAGTCTACCCTGAAGGGTGTGAGCGAGCGATCTTTAGCGAAGCCGAACGCAAAGCCTACGATGCCGATCGCATTTTTGACCTGGCGATCAAAACTCCGGTGATTGTGAATCTCCCCGCTCAGGTCTTTCCAGCTGTTACCGATTGGATTGAGCGCAACGGGGTACTAGAGATGGGAGCGCAGCATGGAGTCAGTATCTGCAAGTGGTTTATCTGCACTGGCGGCTATGACAGTGTGCAGCTTTTCATCCAATCTTTGAAACAGTTTGATGGCAAAGTGCAGCATGTTTTTGTCCGTAACTGGGGACTCTGTGATGATTGGTCTCACCTGGACGGTAGAGAGGAACTACAACAACTCCTGGCAAAGCAAAAAGTTCCAGTGCTCGATTTTCCCAAGTTCAGCTATCGAGAGCGTGATCACCTTGATGCCAAGCGACTTGCTTTTTCAGCAGGCAGGGAGAGCGGTGATCTGGGCGTTTTAGGAAAGCAGCGGCTCCATACGTTTCTCAAAAGTGCTTATCAAGCGATCGACCAGGCAAACATCTGGAAACTCTCGCAGTCGGAAGTCAGTCCTTCAAAGCCAACTGCGACTGATGGAGCATCAGCGGAAGCCGGAGAAGCTGACATTAAAACGGCTGAACCAGCAACAAGCGGCTCCAAATCTCGCAATAGCAAACGTTCAAGCTAAGGGAGGTAAGGCTTATGAGCAATCCCCGCCAAATAGAAGAACCTCTAGATCTGGATGATCAATTCCTGGAATCGATGGCTGCTAGAGGCAAAGGTCTAAATCGAATTCCCTACCCGACCCTGCTCGATCTGGCAATTCGCGGTAAGGATGATGCTTTCAAAGCCAGAGTATGGGAAATTGTCGTACAAACGGGAATTGACCCGGATGATCCAGCCTTCTTGATGCTGGTTGCGACTGGCAGGCTAGAAGTGTTGTTAGAAGACAGTCCCCAAGAGATGGAGACAATGTTTGATCAGTGGCAGACGCAGTTATACGATCGGCTCCAGACCTACGAAAAGGTGGCGATCAAGGGACACCAAAAGGCGATCGCCCAAACCGTCTCTGCCCTGATTCGTCGCACAGAGTTTGAGCGGGCTATTCATTCGGTTCCCTCGTTGATTGCAGCCGGGTTATTGCTCCTGGTTACAGCCGGATTGGGAGGATTCTTGGGCATTGCTGGACTTTCCTGGTATCAAGCCAGTCGCCCCCTCGACCCTACTGGAACCCGACAATTGACATTAGAGCAAGCCAAGGCTTTAGACTGGGCAACCAGCACCGAGGGTCAATTTTCTCGAAAGCTGATGAACTGGAATCAGGACTTGTTGAGCCGTGATCGCAATGGTCAGCTTGTTTGTGCCAATGAGGTTAAGCGCTTGGGTGTCACTCTGGAGATGCTACCCAGCCGAAAAGCCACTGCTGGATTCTGCACGCTATGGGTTCAGCCTCCCAATCAACGCGAATTTGCACCCGTTCAAGGAAACTGAGCATCTATCCAAAGCTTAAGGGAGATTTACCAATGTGGACTCATAAAGTTACTCAATACTTGACAGTCGTGACTTTAGCGGGGTTGCTTGCCGTTGGTTGCACTCCTCGCACAGCAACAGGAGGCGGAACTGAAGCCACTCAAGCGCAAAATCCTTCAATTCCAGAATATCCGCCGCTCTATAATGTGGATGTTGAGGTATGCGGTAACATTATTGCTCCTCTAAAAGATGGAAAACGCTGCATCACGACTCAACTTCAGCTTTGGGGTTCAGTCGGAGAAGCGAAGTTGGTTCGGACTGGAGTTGCTCTGCCATCCGTGTCCGCCGTACAGCATAAAATCGCGATCGCCTCGAAAGGTTGTTACCCAGCATACTCCCAACCTTCACAAGAACAATTTTACTGGGCAGACACGATTATCCAGGTTAACCGGGGTGGAGAAACCACGATCGAGGTAAAACCTACTCAACTTTCAAATCAGCAAGTTCATGAATTGGTCACTGGAAAGCTTTCAAATTCAAGTGTTCCAACCTTCGGTGGTGTTGGGTGTGAGCCTGCGCCTGCTAGTTGAAATCGAGTCTTGCCAATTGTCCAAGCGCGCTTGGACAATTTTTCACTTCAAAACATATCACTCGTCTCGCTCTGTGAGATCTACGATCGCCTCCACTGACAACGTGTTCAGCTCCATCTCAAGCTGCTCAATACTGGGCAGGCTTCCCTGTAAAGGTTCTGG
>Ga0272448_1000724_pt1 | contig 48500 bp, 41 predicted proteins | sample YNPCB0191_FD_202220 | JGI IMG/M metagenome (GOLD analysis project Ga0272448, IMG submission 202220) | Hot spring sediment microbial communities from Yellowstone National Park, WY, United States - YNP-CB-019-1 | ecosystem: Environmental > Aquatic > Thermal springs > Hot (42-90C) > Sediment... | reverse complement strand
GGCCCGCTGGTCGAAAAGAACGAATCGGACCAGTTCGGGTTGGCCGTGCTGGGCCAGAAAATCCCGCACCGTTTGCAAGGCGATCCTAGCTGCCTGATCCATTGGGTACCCATAGGCGCCGGTGCTCAGGGCCGGAAAGGCCACGCTCCGGCATTGGTGTTCCACGGCCAACTCCAAGGATCGGCGGTAGGCGCTGGCTAAAAGTTCGGCTTCTTGCCGATCTCCACCCCGCCAAACCGGACCGACCGCATGAATGACGTATTTGGCTTTCAACTGCCCGGCGCCGGAAATGACGGCCGACCCGGTCGGGCAGCCCTGGGGGTACTTTTGTCGGGTTTCGGCCATGATGGCCGGTCCGCCCCGGGCGTGAATGGCGCCGTCCACGCCGCCGCCCCCGGCCAATCGACTATTGGCCGCATTGACGATCGCATCCACCTCCTGAACTGTTATATCCCCTTGCACCAGTTCCAACGTGGCGCCATGGATGATCCGCTTCATGTCGTGTACCTCCTTGGAATCATCTTGGAACACCAACGAACCACCGAACACCAACTAATTTGACTGTATCTACCTGGCCAAGCCCCCGCAAATTGTAGGGGGCAAGAATCGGCTCCAACCCAACAGATTGTGGTCATTACTTCCGGTAGATACAGTGAAGCTAACCAACTCCATGGAGGAAAAAACGACAGGACTTTCCCAGAGCCCGATTACATTCCGTTTCCTATGGGACATTCAACATACCGGCTGGTGTTCGGTTCCAGGGGAGACCAATTTTTCTAATTGATTCCACACGTCGGCCAATTCCTGGAGGATCGGAAGGGGCCGGCCCCGCCCAAGTACCTCCAGCAGGGTGCGATAGTACCAAAGGGTGCCCTCCCGACCGCCTCGGAAAGCCGACCACACCGCCTCCCCGTGCACCCGATACTCCCGAATCAAGCTCCGGAGATTGTGGATCTTGTCCGCGGCACAAACAAGCCGAACCGAATCCGACGCCTCGGCCAACCGAGCTAAAAATTGCTCCTTCCGCTCTTGCCAGGGCGGTTTGGGCTGCTGGAAGCTGTCGGTGCAACCTTCGACGATGTCGGCCACCTGCTGGCCAAAGCGCCGTCGAATGGATTCCAAGGTCTCCAGGCCGCCTTGGTCTTCTACCGCATCGTGCAGCAGGGCGGCAATGGCCTCCTGTTGGCTCCCGCCGTAGTCCAGAACCAAACCGGCCACGCTCATCAAATGGGCAAAAAAGGGCGTTTGGCTCATTTTGCGTTTTTGCTGCCGATGAAGCTCCCAGGCATACTGGAGGGCCTCGGCAAATCGGTCGTCCCATGGCTCTTTGGGGTTTTTACTACCCGTTTCCGACATAAGCGGTACCTGACAACTCATTCCAGAATGCATCCCATCAGATTCAAACAGGAAGATAAAAATATCAGCGCTCTCTGTTTTTTTCGGAGGACCATGTCCGGACGGTTCCGATGCATAAGCCTGCTGAAGACATCCTCGGGGGGAAGCCTTTTTTCAGCGGGCTGAAAAAACCGGGGGCGTCTTTAGAAAAGTGTACCAAACCCACGCCGACTCCACCAGCCAAAACCAGCGGCAAGAGAAAGATAGGCCCAACCTCTCTTCAACCGGGCCAAAGCCGACGAGTGCCCGGGCCTATCCCGGAGAGGAGAAAACGGAAGACCTTCTTCAGACGGTTTGGACCTTATCTACCCATGGGAGTCATGTAGAGAAAATCGGGAAGATCAACGTTCCTAGAATGGGCCATCTGGAGTTTGGGGGGCTGTTAGCGATAGGTTTATCGGGGTCGATGGACAGGCCGAACGACCAAGCCGCCCGGTTCGCCTCCCTCATAGATGCTGAACTCGGCCCAGATCGGGCAATGGTCGGACAAATCCATCGCCTCTTGGACCGACAGGCCCAGTTCACGGACCAAATCGACCATGCCTGATCGGCCGGTGTATTCCACGGTGGCTCGGAGGGGAAAAAGAATATTATCGGAGAATATCCCTTCCCCCGAGGGGGACGTAGAAGTCGGCACAGCCCAGGTCAGTTGAAGCGCCTGTATCCATTGGTTCAGTCGCACTCGGTCTGCATGAAACGTGCCGACTAAAAGAAGATCGTCCTCGCCGGGAAAGTTTTTCCGGATGCTCCGATACACTTGCTCGATGACGGGTAACTCTTCCTGAGTCCGATCAGGCCGGATGTAAAGACTCACCAGAGTAAAAGTAAAGGCTTGAGAAGGATGAGGCCCTCGTGCCCGAAACAGCGCCGCCAACGGCCGGTCCGACAACCGCCCCTGGGCATCCTCCACCCAATAAACCTTGGCCAGATCAATCTCCACCATAGCCCGATCATAGAAAAAGACGCTGATCGGTCTGCCCTGCGGGGTGAAACTTTCCGGTCCCAGAGCCAGTTCATAATATCGCCCGCCGGCGGCATTCAGTTGGTCCCGAAGCTGCAATAACGGCGTGGAGGTCTCCAACTGGATATTCTGCAACGCCACAAGGTCAAACCGGCGCAATAATTGGACCAGGGCTGCCAAACGGGCAGGCTGCCCCAACTTCTTCGCATCTAAAGGATTGGCGTTGAAGCTGGCTATGACTAGGGTGGTTCGCCCCGATGGCATGGGAGGGGCTTCCACCTGTTGTCCCGACGATTGCGTTTCCCCTACGCCAGAAGCTGAAAAAAGTCCCTCCACTCCTTTCACTTCATAGTATCTCCAGATATACCAACACCCCACCCCCCCTAAAAGTAGTAAAATCCATGCCTGTTTCATGCCCGATCCTTTTCTTCTATCCCTATCCCTTCCGATATGAGGCGATATCTTCCTAACATGGGTTTCGGTTTTTTTCCTGGACGGCTGGACTTCCATTCTCAAGCAGATCAAGGATACTCTTCCCCAGAAGGGTATAATGATGATTTCTAAAGACTCCGTGATCCTGCTTAGAGGCTGTCCCGAAATGGGTACTCATGCGGCGGTCCAGACCGTTTCCAAACCCTTCAGGTTTCCCAAAGGGCCTGTTTTATTAGGGGTTTTGGGAGTCTGGGGGCCGCCGGTTGGTGGTTACATCCGGCTAGAAAGGGAATTTCGGGACAGCCTCTTAGAAAGGCTCAGCTTTTTGGGGGGGACTCACCATAGTCGATAGAGTGTTTTCTCGGGCAGCGGCACAGACGGGCCGCCCACCGGAGCAGCACCTCTGGGGGGAATGGCCATTCGGAATGTGTTGGAATCTATGGGAATCTATTTGTCGGCCTTTTACGTGGGGTGGATGGGAAAGATGCCTGCTAAATATCGACGGCCTGGCCTGCGGTTTGAATACCCGGAAAATTGGACGTTAGAGGAAGAACGGTCTGGGGGGGGAGGGGCATCGGTAACGGTGTATAGTCCAGGGGGGGCGTTTTGGACGGTCGCATTGCATCCCCGGGAGACCAGTCCGTTAAAGTTGGTAGAAGCCGTCGTCCAGGCAATGCGGGAAGAATACACAGATTTAGATGTCGAGGAAGTCCGGGAAATTACAGCAGGCCATGAACTGATTGGTTACGACCTAGCCTTCTTCTACTTGGATTTGACCAACACCGCCAAAATCCGGAGTCTCCGGACTCGATACGGAACCTATTCTTTCTTTTACCAGGGAGAGGATCGGGAGTTTGATGCGGTAGAAAAGGTCTTCCAGGCCATGACCGCCAGCCTATTGAAAAATCTCGACGACCCCCGACTGTGGGATTAGGTCTCTTGTGCTCCTGGGGAGAACACGAAGTTCAACGGATATTTTCTCCTCCTGGCCAGTCCCAATTCTAAGAACTGTTTTCCGAAGCATTCCTGGGATTCCTGCCTCTGGGGGGGGCTCGGAAAAGGGAGTTCTTCCAGTTCGCTCTTGTGGGGGATGTAAAAATTACAAATCTTTGTCGGCTTCCCTAAGAGGATGATTTTTAAGTTTTTATAAAATAAAGAGTTATGGAAACAATATTTTTTGAAATCTTTTGGCACGCTATATGCAACTTGTCCCATCGTCCCAACAGCCATCCGTCTTCCAGACACCAAGGGACTCGACATCTTTCCGCAAAGACCGTGAATCTTAGGCTGTCGATCCAGCAGGGTAGCCGATCCGACTCCCTAGCACTCCTAGGGATTGCCGTCTTTTCACGGTCCAAGGGCTTGGAGGGCTCTGCCAGAACCCTCCAAGCCCTTTATGTTAAGCGAAAGGAACAGGGCGATCCCTCTAGAGGGGGGCATCCCCCAAACTCCCTTTTGATGGTAGATTCCTCTGGCCGAAAGATAGTGGCAGAAGCCACCTTGCCCGGACCAGAATGGTCCCCAAACCGTCTAACAGACGTTCTTTCCTGGAGGAAGGGCGTTTTTAGATGGTGTTTCCGATGGGGTTAATTGGGGGAGTGTGTTTTAGTCTGTGGTCTAAGTTGTCTAAGCGAGGGTATTAGGGGGATGTAGTTTTCGTAGATGCCATAGATACTACAAAAGTTGTAGAATTTCTAAATTATCGGAAAATCATCTAAAACTGCCGCAAAGTTTCTAGAGGTCTTATTGTTCGTATCCTCTATATTCGATATAATCTACAAAGGTGTTTGATATTGCGATCACGGAGGCCGCCGGTTTTCAAAAGTACAATTTAAAAAAGGAGGATTGAGCGATGGCAACGGCACCTTCCGTTTCGATCGTGGCTCAGATTGGGGAAACGGCCGGAATGGTCTGGCGGGTGCTCAATGAAAAAGGACCTCTCAGCATGGCCAAGCTGGTCAAGGCGGTGGGCGAGCCGCGGGATATGGTCATGCAGGCAGTCGGCTGGCTGGCCCGGGAAGATAAAGTCTGGATTCAAGACGAAGCCCGCTGCCGAATGATCTACCTAAAATAAGAGGGGCGCTGCTCCCTCGATGGTCCGCTCAACGCCCTCCCTGCTAGGCTGTCCGGCAGGGGCCGCTCCATCTGGTGGGCAGATAACCCCGCACCGACCGGAATCTGGTCCCAAGATAAGTCCCAGGATGGGACTCTGGCCCATCTTGGCGGGGGAATCTCAAGCGAAGGAAGGATTTCTTGCATCCTTCCTGGAGCGAACGGTCGTTCTTTTCCTGAGGGGGGGACACTTCGTTGAGGCTTTGGGTTTACTTCTGGTTGCTGGAGCAGATGGGTTTACTTGGTCGATAAAGACTTGAATGGGGATGCACCGAGGAAGCGGTTTTGCTGCTCGAAATTCTCAGGCCAGATAGGCTTTATTTATCTTCGCAAAACCAAAGGACACCACCGCGGCTGAAAACCAGAGAGTTGAGTGTCTCTACAATTTACGAAGATCAATAGGTTTTGGGATGGTTGCATTACTTCTATGGATACGATTCCGGTTATCGGTCGAACAGCTCTGTTGCTGATCCTTTCCAATATTTTCATGACGTTTGCTTGGTATGGGCACCTGAAGAATCTTCAGCAGGCGAAGTGGTATATTGCAGCGTTGGCCAGTTGGAGCATTGCCCTTTTTGAATACCTCCTGCAGGTGCCAGCCAACCGGATAGGATACACCCAACTCTCCGTGGCCCAACTGAAGATCATGCAGGAGGTCATCACGCTGTCGGTGTTCGTGCCGTTTTCGCTCTTCTACATGCAGCAACCGCTGAAGGTGGATTATCTTTGGGCTGGTTTGTGCTTGGTGGGGGCAGTGTATTTTATCTTCCGGGCCTAAAGGGCGTCTGAGCGAACCGGAGGCCACAGGAGCGGAAAGATTCCCTTTGGGTAACATTTTAGCCGAATGGAGGGGCCTATGTGTCATTCCTGCGGAAGCAGGAATCCAGATAACATGGCTTCCTACTTTCTGGCTTCCCGCTTTCGCGGGAATGACACCCCTCAGCCAGCTTCGTTCAGGAGCCATCCTCTCCCGCGGCGGGAGAGGCGAGTTACTTCATTCGGCTAAAATGTTACCCCTTTTGCATTTCTTGCTCTGAGCTTGTGTGGCGGCTTCCTCGAACCTATTTTCCCGCTCCTGAAAAAGGCCTCTGCTCTCGGATTTGTCTTTCTCTTAGCCAGTGGTTTGGAAACGCCTTCCAGAGCCTTTGGGTGATTGGTTCTTTTTCTTTCGCCCTCCGTGCGGCTTCCCTTGGGAGGCAGGAGGAGATATTCTAGAGTCTGGGGTTGAATTTCCCTCCTGCTAGGGAAGGGGTGGCATTTTCGTTGTGTGAGGAAAGCACGGTTTTCCTGACCCCTTCTCGTTCCGGGACTGCTGCTTTGGCAGGAGTGTCGCACGAAGAGGCCTTTGTTTGCCCCGGTGGAAGAGTTCCGAAAAAAGGAAGCCAATTTTATTTCTAGGGTCCATTTTTTGAAAGGGAGATTCTGATGGGAGGTTTCCGTACCATGAGGCTCCGAACGGGATGGCAAAAGCAAGGGTGGGCATGGGGCGTAGGTTTTGGTTTGGTGGTTATGGGGGCGGCGGATTTAGGGGTATTGTTCGGTTTAGCCGGGGCCGCCGAGAAAGCCGCTCCGTACCAGTTTTTTGTTTTCGATAATGGTCTTCGGGGCATTGCCGACCCGGCTAAGCTGCTCAAAGAGCTCGGCTATGCGGGGGTAGGTTGGGGAGGGTGGAATGTGGCGCCGGTGGTGGAGCAGTACGAGGCACAGGGTTTGAAAGTGTTTAGCACCTATGTGAATTGCCATTTGGATAAAACCCCTGCCTATGATCCGGCGGCCAAAGAGGCGATCCATCGGCTTCGGGGCACGGGGGTGATTGTGTGGCTTTGTGTATTAGGGGGCAAGCCGGGCCAAGACGACCAGAAGGCGTTAAGAATCATTCGGGAAATTGCCGACTTGGCCGAAGGGGCGGGACTTCGGGTGGCTTTGTATCCGCATACGGGTTTTTATGTGGCTACGACGGCCGACGCCCTTCGTCTGGTACGCCAACTGGATCGGAAAAACGTCGGCGTGTCGATCAACCTTTGCCATGAACTGATGACCGACCAAGGCTCCAAACTTCCGACGACGATTCGGGAGGCCATGCCCTATTTATTTTTGGTTTCGATCAATGGGGCGGATACCAAGGAACCGGGGTTCGGCTGGGATCGGCTGATCCAACCCCTGGGCCGGGGAAACTTCGATGTGTATGGATTTCTCAAGGAGCTGTATGCGGCCGGGTACCGGGGGCCGATCGGCTTGCAATGTTATGGGGTCAAAGGAGATGCAGCGGAAAATCTCCGGCAGTCGATGGGCGCCTGGCGGGAGTATATGGCTCGGCTGGCACGGGAATAACCAGAATCAGGACCAAATCGGAGAACTGTTCTGGCCGCTCGACCAAACTGGAGAATACGAAAAGGAGTAACACTTTAGTTTGACTGTATCCACCGCGACCAATTGCCACAATCTGTGGAGTACGAGCGATTTTAAGCCCCTACAAGTCGTAGGGGCCTGGCCGGGTGGATACAGTCAAATTAGCCGAATGAAGCAACTCGCCTCTCCCGCTGTGGGAGAGACCGGCGTGAAGCGAAGCTGGGTGAAGGGTGTCCCTGCCGCCAGAGCGGCAGTCCAGAAAGGAGAAATCCCTGTTTCCTGGATTCTCGCTTGCGCGGGAATAAGGCTGGATTCCCGCTTACGCGGGAACAAGCCTGGACTGCTGCTTACGCAGGCAGTGACACATAGCCCCCTTCATTCGGCTAACATGTTACGAAAAGGAAAAAGACATGTCTCGATGCTTTGAGAGAAGTTCGGGTGAACCGGCCCGGAAGGAACCGCCCAACAGCGAGAGGCGAACCGATCCCAACGTCTGGCCGTTCAGGAGGAATGCCATGCGGCGGCTCTCCTGTTTCGGCAGCCGGATCGCCATGGGGTGGATAGCCGCGTTCGGGTTGTTGTTAGGCGGGGCGATTTTGGACGGTTGCCAGTCAGAGACGAGCCGCTCTTTAGCTCCGTTGGAAGTTTGGATGCAGCGGATTCAGAATTTTTATAGGCAACATCAGAAATGGCCGGGTCGGCTGGAAGATTTACAAGACTCTTTCGCCAGCCAGGAAGAGTTTCGCCAGGCGTTACGGAACCCGGTCACCGGCGCCGATCCTGGTTACGAATATGTCAAGCCGCCGCGGGGAGTGGTGGGGACTGCTTTGGCCGATCGGGTGGTCATGCTCTATCAATTACGGGAAGGAGAACGGGTGGTGGATTTACCGGTTGGATATGTGTGCGGTCAGGCTAGACTGCTGCAATCGACCGACATTACGGATACCATACCGAACTGGCAACCGTTTCGACCGCCGGAAGCGCCCATTCAGGTAGCCTTTCCTGCGAGGCCCAAGAGTGCTCGGGAGGAGGGCGAGGCCGATCTGCCCGGCCCCCAGCCAAAGGAGGATTCCCGAAAACCAGAAAAATCCCAACCTCCGGATTCTCGCCAGGGGGTTCTACCGCCGCCTGCCCAAGACTCAAGCGTGTGGAGTTATCGGGCTTCGTTTTGCGGACTGGAATATATGCTGGTGGGAATGCAAAGCGCTTTGTTTTATCGGGCGGCCCAGGCAGACCCTTACCAACTGATGAATCTCCTCTGCGAGGGATTGACTAAAGAACATCAAGTTCAGGTCCGAAGCCGGGAGAAAATCCTCCTGCAAGAACGACCTGGATTGGATGTGGAAATGCTCCTGCCGCAGCACAACCACCAACTCCGGGTGCGATGGTGTTTAGCAGGAGACCGGCTGTATTGTCTTTCGGTGGCCGGCCCGGAAGGGACGCTGAATGAAGAGAATGTCGGGATTTTTTTCCAATCCTTTCGACTACTCCCACCGTAGAGGCGATACTCCGGAGAGCGTCCGACTGCCTTTTGTCCTTCGGGGCGATGGCTCCCCAACCGGCCCGGCGTCATGTAAACTGTTGTTTTGATAGCATGGACGGTCTCGAAGAGCCGGAACAGCATCCTATTTTGACTGCATCTACCCGGCCAAGCCCCCACAACTTGTAGGGGGTAAGAATCGGCTCAAACCCAACAGATTGTGGTAATTATTTCCGGTAGATACAGTCAAGCTATAGATAAGGTAGCATTTTAGCCGAATGAAGCACCTCGCCTCTCCCCTGGCGGGCCAAACCCAGCGTGTCACTGCCGCGCAAGCGGCAGTCCAGAAATCCAGAAAGAAGTAGAAGTCCCTATTCCCTGGGTTCCCGCTTGCGCGGGAATAAACCTGGAGTGCTGCTTACGCAGGAATGACACATCGTCCCCCTCCATTCGCCTAAAGTGTTAGAATGGTTTTTTTCGGTTTTTCGTGTCCTTTTGGCCGTCAGTAAAGGAAATGGCTTCTGAACTTGCCGGTGCAAGCTGAAGGAATTGGAAAACGGTGTACCTCTTTTGGGAAAACTCAGGTCCGATCCTGCTGGTAGGAATCGTCGCGGAACTGATCTTGGGAAGTATGTTGGTCCGGACAAGCCGAGGAGTTTGGCTTTGGCCGATGGGCGGCGTTTTTCTACTCACCTTAGGCGGGGTGGTTCTGGAACGGTGGATCGAAACCCCCAAGGAGCAAATAGCCAGCACCCTTTACGAAGCGGCATCGGCGCTGGAGCAGCAGGATGTGGATAGGTTATTTGAACATATTTCTTCCACGGCCCATTATACGCCTCAACGAGCCCGAAGCGTACTCCAGCACTATCGGTTTCAGCAGGCACGTATCACCCATTTGGAAATAGAGATCAACGAGTTGACCAGTCCGGCGACGGCCGTAGCCCAGGTGGTGGGATGGATAAGCGTCGAGGACCGGCATGGAGAACCTATTTATACCGGCCAAGTTAGGTTGGAAGTTCAATTGCGATGGGAAAAAGACCGATGGCGGATCACCGGCCATCAGGAACAGGAAATTCGCCAGGATTGGTAATCTGCCCGCGTCGGTGGGACAGGAGCCGGTTGCGTTGTGGCCTGCGAACCACGACTGCTTGCGATGCATCTGTGTCGGCCCGCTACCTATTGTGGCTCAGACATGGCAACGGAATCGGCTCGTGGGACAGCGCTTGGTCGAGGGCGGCCTCGCACCAGAAGAAGGGGGATTTTTGAGAAGCTGGGAATCCGTTGGGGCGGGACGAAGCGTCCTCCTGCCCGCATCCGCGAACAAAAGCGGTCTGTTGGGGGTCAGGGGGACAGCGGCTGGCCTATCCCCAGCAGGCTTAAGGGGCTGGGGGGGCAGATTGTGCGGGCGGCCAAATCGGCAGAGGAACCATCCCATACGGATACCCATACCGGTTCCAGGCCCCGTAGGGGTTCTGCCAAGACTGGAATGGCAAGGTCCAAGGCCCTTGCGGGTTGCCCCACGGGCCGAACGGCGTAGCGCCCGGTCGGAACGGATACAACCATTCTCCATAGGGGCGAATCGTTTCTCCGGCCCCCCAGGTTTCGACCACATGGCGATAGTCGAAACTGCCGCCCACCGAAATTCCAGAACGTTTATGGCGGTAACCGCTCTCCTGATACGTTGGATCCGTCGGCGCCACAGCGGGGGGGGGCGGTTGGTACTGGACGACCCGTTCGTCTGTATCGGGCAGATGGCTGAATCGGGCCGGGTGGAATATCCAACTGGGCTGAGCCGTGGAGCAGGTGCCGACGGTTCTGGAGTCCGGAGGTTGCCCTAGGGCGGGGACGCCCCACACCATAAGGCAGATTACCCCCCCCAGAAAAACTGGCCCTGTGGGAAATGGGGGCCATCTCCAGATGGTTGGCCGGAAAGCTGGGGGCTGCTCAGCGTGGCGATCGCTTGGGAGAAGAGGCACGGATCGGGCATGTCTCAAGGTGTTTACTCCCCACAACAGGGCCAGGCGGAATGTTTCGGTTAGGCAACATCGGGGCCGGGTTTTCCGCCCTAAAACCCCGGTAAACACCTACAGAGCAAACCCCGTTCCACCGGGGGGCCATCTGTGGAAGATAGGAGGGCCTGCGGAGCAACGGCCTAAGGAGCGGGGCGTTCGACAAAAAGCGGAGGGTCGGCTGGGTCGTACTGCTGCATTTGGGCGGCCTTTTGGGGATCATACACGTATCGCGCCCCCGGCGGCAGCGTCGGCAGTTGAATCCCATTCTCTTGGATGATCTTTTCCATAAACTCCTGGTGGCTTTTAGGAAAATGGCCGTGCACCCCCCGATAGAGGTTCATTGCATGAGGAATCTGGATGCGAAAGACAACCATTTGGGGGGCCTTAAAATAGACGGAGATCGGTTCGGTGATCAGGCCGCCGCCGTAGCCCTGCCCCTTGGGGCTGACGCCTACCACGGCCTTCTCCCGGACCACAGGGCCAGAGGTCTCCGAAGAGGCCGGGGAACCAGGGCCGACGATGGGGCCAGGGGCGGTCTTTTCGCCCTGGGCAGCGGCCCCAGGATGAATTAAATGAGGAGGAATAGGAGGCGGATTGCGCTGGGCCGATGCAGACGAATCCGGGGGAGTCGAACGGGCTGGCCTTGTCCCCGACTCACCACAACCGACCGTCCCAACCAACAAACATCCAACTAGGGAAACCCGCCCCAATGTCTTCCAAGCCGCTTGCATGGAAAAGCTCCTTGTCAGGCCATCGCCCTCCGCCCCATAAAAACCTGTAGGCCCGTGGGGGGAACCGGGAAATGGAAAAGCGGTGTGTCTGGCCTAGGGGATGCGGAATAGAAAGGCATTATTGCATGGCGGCCCGGAGAGCGTCAAGGACCTTTTGGCGAGCCGCGGGAAGCGGATCGGTCAGTAAAGCGCCGGCCGCTTGCCGATGGCCGCCGCCGCCAAAAAGGGCCGCTATCTGACTGCAATCCAAATCGGACCGACTTCGGAAACTGACCTTCAAGCCGCCGGAAAGCAATTCAATAAACAGCACGGCCGCTTCTGTACCGGCGACGCCCATCAACAGGTTAATCAAATCTTCCGTATCGGACGGCAAAGCGCCGGTTGCCTCAAAGTCGGAGCGTTCAATCCAAGAGTGGATCAATCGGCCCTGCACATCGGTTTGGGCCCGAATGAGCACCCGACCTGTTAGGTGCAGCCGACCTAGGGAATCGTTCTCATAGAGTTGCTGATAGAGCCGATCGGGCATGGCGCCTGCCTCGGCCAAGGCGGCGGCCAATCGGTAGGTGTCGGCCCGAGTGGAACTAAATCGAAACCACCCGGTGTCCGTCGCCACAGCGGCAAACAACTGAACCGCACACATCGGGTCCAAAGGAATTCCCCATCGACAAGCCAACTCATAGACCAATCGCCCCGTGGCCTCGGCCGAAGGGTCCCGAAATTCCTCCGCCCCTAAATCGTCGGAAAGGGCGTGATGATCCAGCACCAATTTCCGGACAGCGGTCGAGCGAATCCAGGGGGCAGCGTCGCCTAATTGCGACCAGGCCGAGGTATCTAAAATGACCACCAAGTCCGCTTTTTCCAGTTCCCCTGCCTGGACATCTCGACCCAGACGACGAAACCGATTCTGGGGATCCAAAAAGCGGAAGGTAGGCGGCACGTCAAAAGCGCCTACCAAAACCACCTCCTTGCCCATCCGTTCCAGCAAGGCACTGAAGGCCAGCGCACTGCCCAAGGCGTCGCAGTCCGGCCGTACATGCGTAACCACTACCACCCGTTGGGCTTGCTGAAGACGTTCGATCAACCGGGGCCAATCGACCGGCGCCGGGCTGGCGGAGTTTTTCGCAGAACTCGAAACGGCCGATGCCGCCGCCTGGCAAGACAATTCCGGTGCGGTGGGCAGAGCTTTGCCTTGGCCCCCTCCGGGAGAACCGGCTATGGGTTGGCCGAAAGCGTCGGCTTGCCCAAGGGACGAACCTTCTGAGGCAGAGGAAAGAGGGTCCGCCGATCTTCCTAACCGCCCGCAGGGGTGCGCGTTCTGAGAAGAGGGGTCGTCCGAGCTATTCACGTTCGGGCCTCCTGCAACTGGATTTGAGTCAAGATTTGCTGAGTCGCGGATACATCCTCGGCCATCTGGGCCAACAAGGCCCCCACCTCGGGAAATCGGCGGACCTCCCGAAGTCGGGCGAGAAATTCGAGCTGCATGACCTGGTCATACAAATTTCCTTCAAAACCGATCAAAAAGGCCTCGATCTTCAGATCCTTTTCGCCAAAGGTGGGATTGGGCCCAAGACTGACGGCGGCAGGCCAGGCTTGATCTGCGACCCAGGCTCGTCCGGCATAAATGCCTTCGGCGGGGATCAGAAGCCGATCCACCCGAAGATTGGCGGTCGGATACCCGAGTTGTCTGCCACGGCCTGCCCCTCGGATCACCCGCCCCCGAATGCGATAGGGACGACTTAAGAGCTGGGCAGCCTTTTCGACCTGTCCCTCGGCCAAAAGCTGGCGAATCCATGAACTGGAGACCGTTCGGCCCTCCCATTGTAGCGGGGGGGCCACCTCCAATCGAATCCCGGCCCGCCGACACCAGTCTTCCAACTGGCCCATTGCGGCCTGTCGGTTACGTCCAAAAGAAAAATCCCTCCCTTCGACCAGGACTTTTGCCTTCAACTGCCCAACGATAAATCGCCAAAAAAACTCGCTGGCCTCCAGCCGAAGAAATTCCCTGCTGGTCGGATAGGCCACCACGGCATCGACCCCTAGTTGCGTTAATAATGCCGCCTTCCGTTCCGTCCAACAGATCGGCAATGGTGCTGTCGCCGGATTTAAAACCCACTCCGGCATAGGATCAAACGTAAATACCACCGCGGATGCCCCGATCTGGCGGGCTTGGAGCAACAAGCGCTCCAAAAGCCGAACATGCCCTAGATGGACGCCGTCGAAATTCCCAATACTCACCGCTCCGCCCCGCAAACGCTCCGGAAGCTCCTCCAAACTGCGCACCAACATAACCGCCGCCTACCCTTTGCACTCTCAGACGCTTTTTCCCTTATTCCCGTTGGCCTCGTGCATGAAACCGGCCGAGCCGACCTGAAAAACCCTGTTTTTCCGCTGAGGTTGGCTTTGCCCATCACCAAGTCAAAATTTCACCCACCCTGCTCGGAGGTCCCCCAAGGCCTGTTCTCCCGCCGTTGCCAATTTCGGACAATCTCGCTGGACAGCTAGACGTCTGGTTCCGAACAGACTTTTCCCACCGGCGCCCCAGAATCTCTCCAAAAGAAACCATCCTACCAAGATTTTTTCCCTTATTCTACCCTTTGGAAAAAGCCTCCGGTTGGGATATATGGCGGCAAAAACTCTTCCCCAAACCTGCCGGCCTATTCATCTTCGCAAAACCAAGGGAGATAAACGTGGCTGAAAACCAAGGAGTTTCGTGTCTCTACAATTTGCGAAGGTCAATAATTTGACTGTATCCACCCGGCCATGCCCCTCCGAGTTGTAGGGACTTAAAATCGCTCGTACTCCACAGATGGTGGCCATGGGTTCCGGTGGATACAGTCAAAATAGAAATGGCCCCTGGGGGAATTCCCTTGGACCGAGAAGATTGGAACGGCTCCGGAAACGGAGTCCCAAGAATCCCCGGAAAAGAACAAAACCCCCCTTCGGCATTCTCAAGGAGGCCCTTTCCGAGGCCCTATTCATGCAGAGCGGCATCGGGATCCCGCACGATCGGCTCCATCACCTTGGTATTGCGATCCAGGGCCAAAACAATCGTGCGTTGCTCCGTACCGTCAGGACTTTGAGCGACCACCGGTAAGACCTGTCGGCGATCCGGCATCTCCAGTCGCAACTGGAACGTCCCATCCTCTTCCACCCGGATCGGTTCGCCTCGAATCGTTACCTGAGCGCCTGGAGCCGTTTTCCCGTAAAGGATGACCTCCGCCTCGATCTGCAAATGGAATTCCACTGTGCGTCCGGTGGAAGGATGGGCGCCTAATCCATAACGGACCGGCCAAGGAAGCAGAGATCCGCCCAATTGTTCCTCCAAGACCTCCTTGAGTTCTTGGGTATCCACGGTGGGATCATAGCCGCCGCTTAAAGCATAAATGCGCTGGTAATCTTCGGTTTTTTCGGCCCAGGGGTGTTCGGCGGGGTCAGGAATCCGGCTTCGGGTGGTAGTAACGATGTTGCTCCGGGCCAAACAGAGGAATTTGCCGTTCGTCGCTAAATAACCAATTTCCAATTGAAAACTCTTCGGCGGGTCCGAAACATGGACATACCACGTATGGACTTCTCCATGAATCGCAACATCCCGGAGGTGTTTTCGGATGGCGCTGGTGGCGCCTTCTCGAAGGACCTCCAGCACTCGCAACATAGGCCGGGCCCCATGCCAATGCTGACCCAAAGCCGCCTCAGCCCGTTGGACAGCAGCCCGACTGATCTCCCAATAAGCCTGAATCCAAAAAGGATCCCGCACAATGGCTACAAGCCGATCCAGCCCCGATCCATTCGAAGAAGAGGTCTCCGCATGGTGGGCTAAATCTTTACTGACGGCCAACTGCGTCTGGATCTGCCGAAGTCGTCCTTCCAAACGAGCCGACCGGGCTTTTGCCTTGCCGTTTGAATTTTTCTCCTTCAGGGCTTTCCGAGCCGCACTCGCCACAGCCGGACCCGAACAGGCTTTCTTCTTGGCCGCCCCGTTAGAACAAACCTTTTTGGAAGTTTTCGAACAGGCAGGGGGTTTGTTTTTGGCGGCCTTTTTGGCCTGCTTGGCCAGGGCCAGGACCAATTCTTCCTTCCGCATGGTATGCCAGCCGGAGATTCCTTTCCGTTTGGCCAGGGCGGCCAAATCCTTTACGGACCGATTCTGAAGCCTAGCTACGGTACTCACAGAACCCACCTCCCGGCCAAGTCCCCCAAGGGGACTGACCGTCTTAGGGCCTTGCAAAGTTGCTTTTCGGACCTCTCCGTCCGCATGTGGGTCTCGCCGTCGGCAGGCGCCCAGGGGGAACAAGCACATTCAGGGCAGGCAAGACCCTCCAATCTTGTTTCATTGTAATTCCCGTCTTCCTCGAATGCAATGAGCCGCCCCAAGTTTTCTACCCACCCGGTTTCCCATCAAAATAGATATAAATCATTAAAAATAAAGAACTTAGGATAAAAAATTGGAAAAATAAAGCAGGTTTTTTCCTTAAGTTAACCCCCTAAAAGTGGAAGAGATTCCGTAAAAAATCGGAATCCTAAACACCCAAAGAAAAATTTTTTCGGAGCAACTCCCACCATAAAGTGGGGCCTCCACTTCCGAATACCACGCCGAATTTACCTCTAAAGACGGGATTGCATATGCCCTATCTGGACTGTCTCCCACGAGAATCCCTCCCATTTTCCCTGGAACCAGCAGTTATAGGTTCTACGCCAACCACCATCTTGTTGTTTCTCAGAGGCTGTCCCGACATTCCATTTTTAGCCGGGATGCACGACTAACGGGCGGCCCCCAGACTGCCCAAAACCCTAACTTGACTGTATCTACTGGAAGTAATGACCACAATCTGTTGGGTTTGAGCCAATTCTTACCCCCTACAAGTTGTGGGAGCTTGGCCGGGTAGATACAGTCAAACTAAGAAAACGGCATTTTGGTTCGTCAGAACGGTTTGCAGAAGGTTCGGTGCCGCCGCTGGGCTACCCCTTTCGGGACAGCATCCCCTGAATGGCCTAACCCGATTTCCTGGATCGGTCCATGTAGGTCGTAAGGGGCGGTTTACTCAGGCTTACTGGTGCAAAAGCGGCGGGGGGGAGTGGAAGGCCCACTGTTTTTCACACCAGGCAGCCACCGACAGCAGGGCCTCTTCCTGGTCGGGACGGCCTACCAGTTGGACCGCTCCGGGCATCCCGTTCTCGGCCAAGCCACACGGAATCGAAACCACCGGGAGTCCCGTACAACTCCACGGGGCTTGCATGGTTTTATCGCCGGTGGTTTCCAAGGTGGCTGGAGCGGTCGTGGTGGTCGAAGGCATGATGAGGGCGTCCCAATCGCCCAACCAACCAGCCGCCTCCCTGCGTAAAGCCCCAAGTCGATCCAATCCGCCCAAGTAATCGACCGCCGTAATCCGAAGCCCCTGGTCCAAGAGTTCAGTAATTTTCGGGCCGTACTGGCAACGGTGGTGGAGAAACGTTGGTCGATGGTAGGCAGCCGCCTCGACGGCCATGATCAGCGTGTGCAGGTCCAACACATCGGCGAATTCCGTCGGCCAAGCCCATCGGCCTACTTCAGCGCCCGCTTCGCTCAGCCGACTCAACGCCTGCTCAAAAAGTTTCTGCATGGTCGGATCGGCCTGGTCGGCAAAAAAGCCGACCACCCGGGCCAGCCGAGGCGGTCGGCTCAGGTTGGATGCTCTGGAACGGCCTTCTTCGGAAGTAAGCTCTTGGCCCTCCAAGAGCGTCGGCTGGGATGGCGGCGGCTGTTCAGCAAAAAGCACCTTCTGGACCCAATCCGCCGGCGCCGACTCGGCCTGAATGCTTCTGCCGATCAAAGCCTCTGCGCCCGTCCGAAGCACCCGGTACATCTGCCGAAGGTCTTCCACACATAAGGCCATCGGTCCCGCATGATCCAAGTGCCCACTGACTGGGACCACTCCATCCAGGGGCAATTGGCCGAAGGTCGGCTTCAGCGTGGCAATGCCGCAATAGGCAGCCGGCCGAACCAACGAGCCGCCCGTTTGGGTCCCCAACGCCCCCAGGCACATGCCCATCGCCACCGCAGCGGCCGACCCACTGGAGGATCCACCCGGCGTGTGCGAAAGCGTGGGACTCCACGGATTCCGGGTCGGCGAAGGATCGAAACAGGCAAATTCCACCGTAACCGTTTTTCCCAGCAGGATAGCCCCGGCCCATCGCAGCACCGCCACTAAGAGAGCATCTCGCTCGGCCCGATGGTTTTCCCTCAGAGGCGAACCGGCCCGAGTCGGCCAACCGGCCATATCGAAAATGTCCTTAATCCCAACCGGAATCCCGTGGAGCGGGCCTCGGTCGATCCCGGCTTTCCATTCCCGTTCTGCCTCCCCCGCCGCCTGCCGGGCCCCGGCTTCATCGACCAAAACCCACGCCCGCACCTGAGCGTCGTATCGGTGGATACGATCCAGACACGTCTGGACCAAATCCAACGGCGTGATTTCGCCCCGGCGCAGGGCCTGGCTTGCCTCGATTATGGTCCATCGCTTCATGGTCGGTTTTTTCCCTTGGCTCCAACTTCTCGATTTTTAGCCTATAATAAAAGGTCTTTGGTCGAGTTGGAAGAATGGCTTTTATTGATCTTCGCAAATTGTAGAGGCACGCAACTCCCCGGTTTTTAGCTACTTTGGTGTCCCTTGGTTTTGCGAAGATGAATAAGCTTGCCGAAAGGATGAGGATGCGCCGCCTTTCCCACGCAGCCCCTTTGCAAAGGTCAACCCCCCCCAACCGATGGCAGGAGTTGGCGGAGCAGGTATTGGCCGGGCATCAGCTCAGCCGACAGGAGGGCCTCGAAATTTTCCAATGCCCCGACGAAGAGCTGGTGGAGCTTTTGGCCGCGGCGTATCGGGTCCGGTATCATTACCACGGGCGTCTCGTGCAGGTCAATTTTCTGATCAATGCCAAGAGCGGTCTGTGTGGGGAAGATTGCGCGTATTGCTCCCAGTCGGCCGTTTCCACCGCTCCGATCCAGAAGTACCGGTTGGTCCATAAGGAGAAAATTCTCCAAGGGGCCGAATTGGCCGCCGCCCATCAAGCACGCACCTACTGCATTGCTGTTTCCGGCCGAGGACCGTCGGACCAAGAGTTGGACCTGCTGGCCGAGGCCGTCCGGGAAGTCAAACGGCGGTATCCGTTGCGAATTTGCGTTTCGCCGGGCCTGCTGAGCCGACAACAAGCCGTCCGCCTCAAACAGGCCGGGGTGGATCGGGTCAATCATAATCTGAATACCAGCGCCCGGTTTTATCCCCGGATCTGCACGACGCATTCCTACCAAGATCGGCTGGCCACATTAGAAGCGGTCCGGGCCGCCGGTCTGGAAATCTGCTCCGGCGCCCTGTTGGGCATGGGCGAAGAAGAGGAAGATGTGGTGGATTTAGCCCTGGAACTGGGCCGTCTGGAGGTGGAGGCCGCTCCGATCAACTTTCTGAACCCGATCCCAGGAACTCCCCTGGAGGGCATCCGTCGGCTCAATCCACGCTCCTGTTTGAAGGCCCTGTGTCTGTTTCGCTTGGCGATTCCGAAATGTGAACTGCGAATGTCCGCAGGTCGAGAGATTCATCTGGGCCCCTTACAGCCGATGGGCCTTTTCCCGGCCAATTCTCTTTTTGTCGGGGGGTATCTAACCACTCCAGGAAGGGACCCCCAGGAAGATTTCCGCATGATCGAGGCATTGGGGTTTGAAGTTGTACCGGATGGGGTACACTAACACCCCTCGATATAGGTATCTCGTCCACGGAAGCGGAATCTCCCCGGAGGCATGACGGGGGAGCCGGTTGCGGTGCAATGTCTGGGCCACAATAGGTAGCGGGCCGATACAGATACATCGCAAGCCGTAGGGGTTCGCAGGCCACAACGCAACCGGCTCATGACGGGGGAAAGACGCTCGAATTTTGCCCCGGCGGGACTGGATGGCTTTTTTGCTCCTCCTCTAATTCTCATGAACCTCCGACTTACCTAGCTTTACAGTCCCTTACTTTTCTTCCCCCCAAAAGGAGGAAACTTAAGGGAAAATTTTTCTTTCGCTGAGAAAGAGGGAAGCGGTTTTGGGGATGGCAGCCGGAGAACCCGTAAGGTAGGCAAAATCCCTTAAAGCGTAAAACTTTCCTAAACTGCCAAATTCCTTTTTGTCGATACGACTGGAGGAATAACAGGTTTTCTGCGCGGAAATTCTCCTTTGGAGGATCATGAAGACCTTCGTCTTTTTCTGACAGGCTCATCCATCGAGGCAATCGCCTCGTTTGTTACCTCTTATCGGAGGGGGGACCATCGAATGGACCGAAAAATTGGGCTGATAGCGGTTACCTGCTTGGCTCTGGGGTTGGTAACCAAGATCGCAGCGCAAGAGGAGGAAACATCCCGTGGGGAGCATTTCCACTCTCCATCGGTTCGAAGCAACACCCCGATTTTGGATCGCATCGAAGCTGCCGGGAAGAACATTTTTGGTATCCTTCCTTTACCGAGCTTGTCGGGGCCTCGGCCTACTGCTTCCCGAATACCGAGAGATCCGCACCCTTCGGAGGCTACCCCTCCTCCGGCAACGGGTTCTGGTTCTTCCTTGCGGAATCCCGCCGTGAATATCTATCGAAGCGCTCCTTCTGAGGGAGGTGTTCCAGAGGGCGTTTCCCCCAGGGGGGTAGGCGGTTCCGCCCTCACATCCTCTGAACCCGAAGATAGGAATTCCCGGATTCCTACTACCCCAAACGTGCCCTACACGTCGGAAAGATCGGAAAAAGAGGCAGGCGCAGAAGTTTCCCCCCCTGACGAAAACCCCTCCTTAGAGTCTGGGGCGACCAGTGGTTCTCCCTTCGGACTGCCGGTGCATGAGCGGTTACGGGTATTTCGGCAGTCCGGTTTTGCCGGGGCTGGGGTAGGCCGATCCGAACCGACTCTGCCTCTTTCAGAAACAGAAAAACCCTCCTTGATCGGTGGAACGAGTTCTCTCAGTAAGGAAGGAGGCGTCTCTGGACGAACCGATCTGCCTCGATACCCCAATTCCTCCTCTACACCAAGCCGGATTTCTAGCTCTGCCTCGGGACGGACGGTTTCCGAACCTCCTCGTTCGGCGGGGGCAGGGGGTATTTCCTCCCGGCAAGAACCCACCTTGGCCCCACCCCGAAGCAGTGTTTTGGAAAGCGGGTCTTCGGCCAGCACGGGCCAGGCGGTCGCTAGTCCATCGGGAAGTTCTTCTTCAGGGGCTTGGGACCGAGGCGCCGCTCAATCGGCAGGCGGTTCCGATCTGTTAGGCCGAAGGACAGGGGCTGGTTCAACGGCTTCGGAATCGGTTTCCCAGGTGAACCGTCCTTCCTTGACGGGGGATCGATCCAGTTTGAGGGCCGAGTCGGACAATCTGCTCATTGCTCGACAAAGCCCAATCCTGAGCATTCAGACCCATGGACCGCGGCGAATTACCGTCGGAAAAGAGGCCCCCTATGAAGTGGTCATTCAGAATTCGGGTACCGTGGCGGCCAATGATCTGGTGGTAACGATTGAGTTGCCGTCTTGGGCGGAGGTGTTGGCGGCCGAGGCAAGCATCGGGGCCACTCAGCTTCCGGAAGCGGGAGAAAAAGCGGGCCAATTTCTCTGGCGAGTCGGCCGACTGGAACCTAGGGCCCAAGAAAAGTTGGTCCTTCGGATTGTGCCCCGCGAAAGCCGACCGTTTGAACTCGGCGTCCGCTGGAGTTTTACTCCCCAGCGGTCTCAAACCGAAATTGAAGTGCAGGAACCCAAATTAGCCATCCGTTTAGAAGGCCCACGGGAAATCGTTCATGGTCAGCGGCAGATTTACAAGCTGATCATGACCAACACGGGCAACGGATCCGCCGAAAACGTGATGATTTCTCTGGCCTCCAAGGGGGCGGGGGATCAGGTCTCGGCCAGTCATAAATTAGGTACTCTTTCTGCTGGCGAAAAAAAGGTTCTGGAAGTAGAACTGATCCCTCGAAGTCCAGGTCAACTGACCTTAGAAGTGCAACTGCAAGGCGATGGGAACGCCCAAGCCTCGTTGTCCGAAATCATCACGGTGCGAAAGCCCGAGCTGCGACTGATGTTGACAGGACCGACGGAACACTTCGTAGGCGCGCCGGCGGTTTACCGTTTGCAGGCAGCCAATCCGGGCAACGCCCCGGCCAAAAACGTTCAGGTTACGTTGCAGTTGCCTGAAGGAATCGAACAGATTGTCTCTACGCCGGAAGGCCGATTGAGCTTTGACCGTCGGAAGGTGGAATGGAGCTTCCGTGAAATCGGCCCCGGAGCTTCGCAGGAACTCACGCTCCGGTGTCAATATCGGGCGGCTGGTTTGGCCCGTCTCTCCGCGAAAGCTACCGCGGATGCCGACCTGTCGGCCGCCGATTCGATTAGCACCCAGGTGGATGCCGTGGCCGATTTGACCCTCTCGGTGGTCGATCCGGCCGGGCCGACGCCGGTGGGAGAAGAAGCCGTCTATGAGATTCGGATCCATAATCGGGGCACTAAAACCGCTACCCAGGTGGAAGTCGTGGCTTATTTCTCTCATGGCATCGAACCCGTAGCGGCCGAAGGCGGAATGAATCGGATCGGCCTTGGACAGGTGGTCTTTAGCCCCATTGCCGCCATTGCTCCAGGTCAGACCCAAGTTTTAAAAGTCAAAGCCAAGGCAGAGCGGGCCGGCAATCATATCTTCCGGGCCGAAGTGTATTGTCGCTCAGCCGGGGTTCGGCTGGTCAGCGAAGGCACCACCCGGTATTTCGGCAATGCGGTGGATCGGCGGCCGCAACTGGCCCAGCCCGCCTCCTCGGACCGATCCGGCACCTCCGCCGAGCAGGCCCCGGTCCGGACCGCTGAACGGCCCGCCGGCCCGACTTCTCAAGAGCCAACACCGGCCCCCTCCCGAAAAAACTAATCGCTCGCCCTTCTGTCCCCTGGCAACGGACGGAAATCTCTTCCAGAACCGGGCGGGCCGAGGGTATCCGCTGGCTTGCTGCCCTCAGGGGCTTCTTCGCTGCTGCCGTTTCCCGACATGGCTCAAACCCTATGGGGCGAGCATTGCCGTCCTTCGTCGTAACCTTTTAGCCGAATGAAGCAACTCGCCTCTCCCCTGGCGGGCTAAACCCAGGGTGTCATTCCCGCGCAAGCGGCAGTCCAGAAAGAAGGAGAAGTCTATGCTCCCGGCGCCCACTTACGCGGGAACAGGCCTGGATTCCTGCTTACGCAGGAATGACACATCGCTCCCTATATTCGGCTAAAATGTTACCCTTAGTCAACGTGCTATCCCTGAGCACTTCTCTGGCAAGGCATCTTCCTTGGGGCCATTGCGTCTGATAGACTGGACGGGATACTGGGGGTGTCTCATCCTAGGGGTGTCGGTTCAGCCTGGATTGATTTCCCGGCTGGCAGACGGCGTTCCGCACCGCTTGCCAGACGGACTTGCACCAGCAGAACGGTTACCGGCGGAAGTGTTTCCACCCCTTATGTTGGGAGAAACTACCATGAAGAACTCTTGTGTCCTTTGGAAATTCTGTTGGGGACTAATCGCCCTGAATCTGGGCAGCGCTGCATTGTGGGCAGCCGAAACCGCGCAAGCACACCGTCGGCTTTCTGTAGCCGAGTATCGGGACAAAATGAAGGCCGGTTGGGTGGGCCAGATGGTGGGGGTGGCCTGGGGGGCGCCGACGGAGTTCCGGTTTCGGGACCGGATCGCCCCGCCGGAAGCCGTCCCCCAATGGCGCCCCTCGATGGTCAACGACGCCTTCCACCAGGACGACCTCTACGTGGAAATGACCTTTTTGCGCACCCTGGAACAATACGGCCTGGATGTGTCGATTCGGCAAGCCGGGATCGACTTTGCCAATACGAAGTATCCGCTCTGGTGCGCCAATCGGGCGGGCCGGAATAACCTGCGCCGGGGCATTGCGCCGCCCGACAGCAGCCATCCAAAGTTCAACCGCTGTCCTAACGACATTGACTATCAAATCGAGGCAGATTATTCTGGCCTGATTGCTCCTGGGATGCCCCAGTGGGCGGTGAACCTGGGCGAAAAGTTCGGTCGGCTCATGAACTACGGCGATGGCATGTATGCTGGCCAGTTCATCGGCGCCATGTACGCCGAGGCCTTTTTCACCGAAGATATCGAAAAAATTGTGGAGACGGCTTTGAAGGCCATCCCGGCGGAATGCCAATACGCCGAAATGGTCCGCGACATGCTCGCTTGGTATCGGGAAAATCCCGACGACTGGGAAAAGACCTGGCAAAAGTGCCAGAAAAAATACCGCGAAGACCCCGCATATCAAAAGGCCTCCAACGGCGGCATCGACTGCAAGATCAACGGCGCCTATGTGCTCATGGGGCTTTTGTACGGCAAACGGAATATTGAAAAAACGATTGTCATTTCCATGCGCTGCGGGCAGGATTCGGACTGCAATCCGTCCAGTGCGGCCGGGGTGCTGTTTACGACGATCGGCTTTTCCAAACTCCCCGAGCAGTACAAGGCCCTGGACGAAAAACGCAGTTTTCTGCACACCCCGTATAGTTTTCCGGCCCTGATGGAGGTCTGTGAGAAATTGGCCCGGCAGATTCTGGAGCGGGAGGGCGGCCGGGTCGAACGGGACGCCACCGGCCAGGAGGTGTTTTTGATCCCGGTCAAAGCCCCGAAGCCTAGCAAATTGGAACTCAGTTGGGACCCCGGTCCCATCGCCGGCAGCCGGTTTACGCCCGAAGAAATGGAAAAGATCGAATTCACATTGGAAAAAACCTTCCGGCGGTTTGCCTCCGGCTGGGATATCCGGGATTGCGGCGACCAGATGGACCCCGGGCTCCAGGACAGTTGGGGCGGAAAGAAAAACGTCTTCGTTACCCATCCGCTGGATCGGCAGACCGGCTGCACCCTCTGGCGCAAAGTCACTTTGCCGGCGGATAAAAAGACGGTGCTTCGGCTGACCGTCGGCCACCATCCCCAAGGCGACTGGACTTTGCTGGTCAAAGTCGATGGGAAAACCATCCTGGAAAAACCGATCGGGCCGAAAACCGCCGTCCAAGGCTGGGCCACGGTGGAAGTCGATCTATCGGCCTACGCCGGCAAAGAGGTGCTCTTGGAACTGGTCAACCAACCCAGCGGTTGGCACAACGAAGCCGCCTACTGGGCCCAGATCAGCCTCCAGACCCAGTGAGCCTCCATTTCCTTCCTCTCGGATGTCGATCTGTTACTGTTTGAGGCAGGCGGCGATTTGTTCCTGGCAGACGGGCCGGATAAGGCCCCGTTCACAGATGATTGCCGTTACCAGGCGGGCCGGGGTTACATCAAACGCCGGATTATACACCTGGACGCCCTCTGGAGCGATGGGCTGACCCAACGGATGGGTTACTTCCCGACCGGGCCGGTGTTCAATAGGAATTTGGCTTCCATCGGCAATGGCCAGGTCAAAGCTGCTGCTGGGGGCGGCCACGTAAAACGGAATGTGGTGGGCGGCGGCCAGGACGGCCAAACCATAGGTGCCGATCTTGTTGGCCACATCGCCGGTGGCAGCGATCCGGTCGGCCCCGGTAATGACAGCCTGGACCCGGCCCTGCTGCATGAGGCTGGCGGCCGCATTGTCGCAAAGCACCGTGGCCGGGATGCCCCGCTGCCGGAGTTCCCAGGCCGTAAGCCGCGCCCCCTGCCAAAGCGGCCTGGTCTCATCGACATAAACCTGGATGCGTTTGCCCGCTTCGACGGCGGCATAGATGACGGCCAAAGCGGTGCCGTAGTCGGCCGTTGCCAAGCCGCCGGCGTTGCAATGCGTGAGCACGGATTGGCCGTCGGCAAGCAGCTCCTGTCCATGCCGACCGATGGCCCGACACATCTGGCGATCTTCCTCGTGAATGGCTTTGGCTTCTTCGAGCAGGGCCTCCAACAGGGCGGCCGTGGGCAGGTGTTGGGCCGCCCAAGCCCGCCGCCGCATCCGTTCTAAAGCCCAGAAGAGATTCACCGCCGTTGGCCGAGTGCCGGCCAGGGCTTCCGTTACCTCCTCCAACCGGGGCCGAAAGGCCGAGAAGCCCACGTCGGCCAATTCACCCGAAGCGTGTCGGACCGGGGATTGCCTCTCTGGCGGAAGGAATGCCTCTTGCAGCCCTAGCACCACCCCATAGGCGGCAGCAATGCCGATGGCCGGCGCCCCACGCACCCGCAACGAGCGAATGGCCTCGCAAACGGTTGCCAGGTCCCGACAGACCCGATACCGAAACTCCCTGGGCAGTAAGGTCTGATCCACCAATTCCAGATACCCGTCCACTCCGCCGCACCATCGGAGCGTTTCCACATGTTGCATGGCTCTGTGCAGTTCCATGGTTTTTCTCATCGCTTTTCGTTGCTCTGTCTGATCCCTTGGCAAATTGAACCTTGATCTTGTGGCAGAGAAGGGATTCTCGATCGGCGTCGGCTAGACGGTGAAGACCTCGGAAACTTCATAGCGGCTGGCCACGGCTAAGGGCAAATCCCCTTGAAGGATATCTTGATGGGTTTGCAGGGCAATTTCGGGAGCGTTATTGTTTTCGGAAAGATGCCCTAGACAGGCCCATCGGAGCCGACCGCCTAGGGTGGATCGGAGCAGTCGGGCGGCCTCCGGGTTGGATAGATGTCCCTGAGGGCCTCGAATCCGCGCTTTGAGCCAGTCGGGATAATCCCCCTGCCGAAGCATCTGAGGATCGTAATTACTTTCCAAAAGCACGGCGTCCAGGGTATGAATCACCCGCCGAAGCTCCGAAAAAACATGCCCTAAATCCGTGAGAATTCCCAGCCGGTGCTGCCCGTCGTCGAACACAAAAGCGACGCCTTGGACAGCGTCATGGGGGGTAGGAATCGTCTCGACTCGTAACTGACCGAAGCGAAGGACCTCGCCCGGCTCAAAGAAGCGCACCCGCCCTAACTTGCCCAAGTGGCAGAATTCTTCGGCCACGGCCAAGGTGATTTCGGTTACATAGGCAGAGAGGCCAAATTTCCGCTGAAAAATCCCTAAACTTCGGATATGGTCCCGATGATCATGAGAAATCAGCAACGCATCCACCTGATGGATGTCCACGCCATGAGAAGCCAACCGACATTGGGCCTGAGAGCCGGAAATACCGGCATCGACCAGGAGCCGAACCCCGCCTCCTTCCACATAGACACAATTCCCGTTACTTCCCGATTGGAGAACGATCATCCTCATAAACGGGTATTCTAAACCGGCCGGTAAAAATCGCAAATCCCAGAGCGTTCCTCTTTCTCAGGAGGCGATCCTGGGCTGGTCGGAATAAGCTGAGTCGCAGGACAAAGGAAGGAGATTTTTCAGGAGAAACGATCTGGAGATTAACTATATTTCCTATTCTTTTCAAATTACCAAAAATACCCTGATTTGGCATTGCTTCCATGAGGGGAGCCTTTTATGATGGGCCTCCTCCCTATACCCTCAAGAGGAGCGGTGTTGTATGGCAAAAGCGGTTAGCGAAGGCCTCCGGGTGGCAGCCATGTTAGGGATGTTGATCTTGGTCCCCCTGACTGCGATGTTTGGCAGTTCGGTAACCACTCGGTGGGCTACTTGGATAACGGAGGGGCCGTGGGGAGTGAAATCGGCCTCGGCAAGGGAGCCCACCGTCTCCATCCCAAGGGGTTTCCAGGAACCCTCTTTGCCGTGCCAACCGATGGGGCAAGAAGGTCAAACGGCTTTTCCGATTTTTTCTTGCGGTGGGGGATTGGATAGACCCATCCAGGGAGAATCGCCTCATTTCCCACCAGAAGGGGGGGTAGCTTTTTCCGAAAAACAAGCGAATAAAAAAGAAAGGTTTTCTTCAGAGGAATCCAGCGAGGCATTAGAGGCATTATCTGTCCAGAAGGGGACTTCCCCCAAGATCCCATTATGGGGGGGTAAACCGTTAGCAAGCATGGATACCTCCTATGGGGAGTCTGCTGCTTCGGAGTTGTTGGGGGCTTGGCAGAAAGATTGCCCATGGTTAGGTCGATATTTAGAAAAATTGGGTGCGACGGAGTATCGGTTGACACCTTGGGGTACCCAAGGGAAGATGTATCATTTCCAATGTCAAATGGAGGTGTTACCGGGCAGGAGCTTATGGACCCGGCATTTTGAGGCGACCGCTTCGAGTCCTTCGGAAGCCATGCAAAAAGTGCTGGACGAGGTCCTCCAATGGCGGGAAAACAGCGGGAATTGAGGCTCCCAAGAGGACTATTCCGAAGGAAATATCCCCATCTCCCATAGGCTGCCGGGGGGTTGCTGGGGAAGCTGGGGGCGAGAATAAGCGGAGAGTGCTGGGGAAAACCTAAAAGAAGTGGTTCCTAGGGACTTGCCAACAGGGTCAAGTACTGGCTAGGCTATGAGAATAGGGTGGAGAGGTAGTTGCCTGGCCCTTCGGCTGGGAAGTGTCGCAGGGCGTTACTGTCTTCCCTGGAGGATGTTGGAGCAGCCTGCGGGGGAAAGAGAGGTTCTTGGGGGTGACCCCAAGGAGGTTTTAGAGAAAGGAGAGGCGGACAAGGGCCGATCGGTGCGGGAAAGGACTCCTGGACTGGGAGGCCTGGAAGCGATATTATTTTTGGCACAAGAACCATTGAGTAGCCGAAAAATTGCCCAGTTAGCCGGCTTGGCAGACGGGACCCAAGCGCGTACACTTATCCGATTATTGAATCGGTTGTATGATGAAGAAGGTCGCTCCTTTCGGGTCGAGGAGGTGGCCGGGGGGTTTCAACTCCTGAGCCGTCCGCAATTTGCCTGTTGGCTTCAGCGGTGGTCCACCTCGGCCATGGAGGTACGGCTTTCCTCGCCGGCATTAGAAACCCTGGCGGTGGTTGCCTATCGCCAGCCGGTCCTACGGGCAGAAATTGAAGCCATTCGAGGCGTCCAATGTGCCGAGATTCTCCGACAATTGATGGAACAAGATCTGATCCGGATTGTTGGTCGGTCCAATGAATTAGGACGCCCTTTTTTATACGGAACGACCAAACGATTCCTCCAAGTGTTTGGTCTCCGCCATGTGCAGGAACTTCCTTCGGTGGAAGCCTTCTTGCCGATGAACCCAGAGAAACAAAAAGAAGGTCCTTTGGGAGAACCTCACAGCCCGGAAGAACCGATACCCGTGGAACCAGCCCCTTTTCCTTGTAACGAGTAAAACTATATCAAGGAGTCGAACGTGAAAACTCAACTGACAACCCCTACGGTCCTCGAAGATTTACACACCCTGTATCTTGCCGGACGGGGAGAACTCTATAGCCTTTCTCCCTGCCCCGCCCGAGATGACGATCTCGAAGAAGACGAAGATTTCGAAGACGACGATTGGGAAGAGGAAGAAGACGAAGATTGGGAAGAGGAAGACGAAGATTGGGAAGAAGAAGACGAAGACTGGGAAGAAGTCCCTGAAGACGACGAAGAAGAGGAAGAAGAGGAAGAGGAAGAAGAAGATTGGGAGGACGAAGACGAGGATTGGGAAGACGAAGATTGGGAAGAGGAAGAAGAGAAAGAGTAACCATTCTCCCCATGCTCCATTTCGAAGTCTCTCGGAAGAAACCTGGCAAAACCTGGTCCTCTCGGGATTCAGACCCCTAGGGTGGCCATCCCCACCTGTTTGCCAAATCTCTGTCCAAGCTCTCCGATGGGTTTTTGAAAACCCAGAGCGACGAAGGCCCGATAGGGCCGTTTTTTATTTCCCTTCCTGCGAAAAGAACCGGAATGTTTGGAACATTTTAGTTTGACTGTATCTACCCGGCCAAGCCCCTACAACTTGTAGGGGGTAAGAATCGGCTCCAACCCAACCGATTGTGGTCATTACTTCCGGTAGATACAGTCAAGTGAACATGTTACTTTCAAATGAATTTCGGGACAGCCTCTCATCGGCTTGGGTTCCAGCAGGGACTCCGCCCCCGACAGGGGCGGTTTCGATGTCTGGGCGATGCTCCGGGAATGGATTGGCGAACAAGGGACTAGGGCTTCTCAAGGGTAGAAGGAGGCGATGCCGTCTGGTTTTGGACGGCATGGCATCGGACCCAATGTCCCTGGAGTTCCAAAAGTTCGGGCGGAATTTTTTTGCAGATATCCTCCCGCTGCCGGCACACCTCCGGCGCCAAAGGACATCGAGGATGGAACCGGCATCCCGACGGCGGCCGGATCGGACTGGGCACATCTCCAGGCAGGACAATCCGCCGGCGATCTTTGCTAGGGGTCATGGTCGGAATGGCCGACAGCAAGGCTTGTGTATAAGGATGCAGAGGGTTTTGGTAGAGCGTCGAGGAGTCGGCCAGTTCGACGATCTGTCCCAAATACATGACAGCCACACGGTCCGACAAATACTGCACCACCGACAGATCGTGGGAAATCAGCAGATAGGTGAGTTGAAACTGTTCACGTAACTGGACCAAAAGGTTGATAATTTGCGACTGGATCGAGACATCCAAGGCGGAGATCGGCTCGTCAAGGACCAAGAAGCGGGGTTCCAGGACAAGGGCCCGAGCGATGCCGATCCGTTGGCGTTGGCCGCCGGAGAATTCGTGCGGATAGCGATTCATGGCCGAGGCGTCTAAACCTACGGCTTCTAGCATCTTCAAGACCTTTTCCCGGCGTTGGTGTTTATCGCCGCCGTGGTGGATGAGCAACCCTTCTTCGACGATGGCCTGCACGGTCATCCGGGGATTCAGCGAGCCGAACGGGTCCTGAAAGATGATTTGCATATGGCGGCGCAGGCTGCGGAGTTGATCGCCGCGGGCTTGGGTTACCTCTTGGCCGTCAAAGAATATCCGTCCGGCCGTAGGTTCCAAAAGCCGAACGAGGGTTCGGCCCAGGGTGGTTTTGCCGCAGCCGGTTTCGCCGACCAGACCAAGCGTTTCCCCGGGTCGGATCTGAAAGCTGACATCTTCCACCGCTCGGACATAACCCACCACTCGGGAGAACAATCCCCGGCGCACAGGAAAAAACTTCCTCAGCTCTTCGACCCGCACCAGCGGAGCGTCGTCGGCCGAGCAAGTCCCACTGAGCATCCTCGGTTTGGGAAAACTAGGCGACATAGCAGCCATAGCAGATACTACGTTTCTGTTCGGAAAGGGGGCAGGGGCGTGAAGTTTCCTTGGTCGGCGAAGTGGCAGCGAGCCCAATGGCCAGGCTTAATCTGCCGGAGTTCCGGTTCTTCTTTCCTACATCGGGCTTGGTGGAGGGGGCATCGGGGATGGAATTTGCATCCTGGGGGAAATTTTTTGGGGTCCGGCACTGCGCCGGGGATTGTTTTCAGGGGTTGATCTTTCGGCGCCCCCAAGGCAGGACGTGAACAAAACAGCAAATACGTATAAGGATGGAGCGGCCTCTGGAAGACCGAAGCGATGGGTCCATATTCCACGATCTTCGAAGCGTACATGACGGCCACTTCGTCGGCCATTTCCGCCACAATGCCTAAATCATGGGTAATCAGGAGAATGGCTAACTTCTGCTGCGCCTGCAACCGTCGGAGCAAATCCAAAATCTGGGCTTGGATCGTAACATCCAGGGCGGTGGTCGGTTCATCGGCGATCAACAGCTTCGGATTGCACGAGAGGGCCATGGCGATCATCGCCCGTTGCCGCATCCCGCCGGAAAACTGGTGCGGATATTCTCCTAGCCGACGCTCCGGTTCCGGAATGCCCACCTGGTGAAGCATTTCGACGGCCAACTTCCGGGCCTCCGGCGGCGAAAGATTGGGCTGATGCAGCCGAATGGCTTCCAGAATCTGATTGCCAATGGTAAAGACCGGATTGAGCGACGTCATGGGCTCCTGGAAGATCATGGCGATCTGGCCGCCCCGGACTTGCCGCATTTCCGGCTCCGACAATTGCAGGAGGTCCTTGGGCTGTCCATCGACCGTGAAAAAAATCCTGCCCCCCGCAATCCGCCCAGGCCGCGCCACCAACCGCATGATCGACAACGCCGTAACCGATTTTCCGCACCCGGATTCGCCCACCAATCCGAGCGTTTTCCCTTCGGCGATGAGGAAACTGACATCATCGACCGCCCGGACCAGCCCCTCGTCCGTGTCGAAGTAGGTCTTTAAGTTCTGGACTTCTAACAAAGGCATGCACATAGCCAACTCAAGGAGTGCGTTCCGGGGGCCATCTTCTTGCAGGTCCGCGGCAGTCGATGGACCCCAGGTTCCCAGCAGGGGGGATTCTCATGGGGTTACATCCGCAGTCGGGGGTCCATGGCGTCCCGCAATCCGCTGCCGACCAGGTTGAAAATGGTAACCGTCAAAAAAATGGCCGAGGCCGGGACCACCGTCAACCACCAATAGGTATGGTTTTCATGGGATAGTTTCAGCAGCGATCCCCAACTCGGCGCCGACAGGCTCACGCCCACCCCCAAGAGACTCAAACTTGCCTCGGTGATAATAGCGCCGGCCACACCAAACGGTGCGGCCACCAAAGCGGGCGACAACGCATTGGGGAGAATGTGCCGAAATAGGATCCGAAAATGCGAAGCGCCCAAAACCCGTGCCGCCGCCACATAGTCGATTGCCCGTTGCTTGAGGACTTCGCCCCGCGTCAGGCGGGCTACACCAGCCCAACTGGTCAGCCCAATGACCAACATCACAATATAAATACTCGATCCGAGCATCGCCACCAACGTTAAGATCAAGAAAAAGGTCGGGAAGAGCATCATCACTTCGATGGCCCGGCAAATGAGGATATCGACCAGACCTCCGAAATACCCGGCCATAGCCCCTAGCACAATGCCAATCGTCAGATACAGCCCCACCGCCACAAAACCCACGCTTAAAGAAATCCGTGTGCCGTAAATCATCCGGACCAACACATCCCGGCCTTGATCGTCGGTGCCCAACAGGTGGGGAAACCAGTCGTTGGTTTCTTCCCACTGGTCCGGCGGGCTGCGATAACCGGGCGGTTGGAAGCGGGCTTTACTCGGTTCGGTCGGACCTAACGGAATCAGCGGATACACCGCCCACACCCACTGGCCCTTTTGACGAAGCTGGTATTCTTCCTCCGCAAACGTGCGCGCCCAATACTTGTTCAACGGTCGGAAGGCCGGTTTCCAAAACCGCTCGCCCGGCCCAAACGAAGGAATATTGAAAAACAGAATGAGGCCAACAAGGACGACGCCATAAAAGGCCAGGACGCTGAAAAGCCGTCTTCGGCCTGGCAAGCCTCGCCGCTTGGCCCAGGCGTTCCACAGCCCCGAGATCATCGCCCAGGGCAAAAATCCCACCAGGGCCATGTTAAAGGCAAAATCGACCGGCTCGCCCGGATTGAAAAGCCATCGAAACCACGGATAGATGGTCCCCTCCGACGTGCGGAAGACAAACGGCTGATTGGAGGCGATCACCGGGGCAAAAATAGCCAACAAAAACAACGGCCCCAAAAGCCCCAGGGAGGCCAACGCAAACCGATTCTTCTTAAATTGCTGCCAGACGATGTCCCAATAGGAGAGACTGGCCCGGCCGGAGAGGGGCTGGGGTGGGTTGCCGAGGGAAGATGCCCCAACCTGGCCCGGACGCCCGCCCGCCGAGTCCGCCTCCCATCGGGAGGGATTCCCCTGGGAATCCTCGCTGCGAGGAAGATGCGTTTTCGGTTGATCCGATTCAGAAGTCATGGTCAGTCCATCGCCTTCTGGTCAGAGAAACATCCATTTTATAAGGTTCACCCGGATAAGGGAACAGGACGGATATCCGAAACGCTTTATTCTCTGGCTTCCCTTGGCTGGTCTGGTGGAGCAGCAGAAGGATTCCCCGGTAAAGAACGTTTGGGCGGAGAGGCTGGTTGGCTGGGGCTGCGGAGTTGCCAGCGGAGTTTGCGCACCGCTTCTTGGACGGCCAAGGGGAGTTTGGAACGGAGGAAGTTTTTGCCGCCGAACCAATCCTTCGGCTCGGCGAACAGATGATGATGTTCGATAAACAGTGCCCCTTCCGGCTGGTGGAGACGGGTTGCTTTGGTATAGGAGGCGGAGGCGAAATACGGTCGCATCTGGCCGAACGTAACTCGTCCCTGATCGTCCACTTGGATCGACTGCCACTGATTAGGATACTCCTTATCTTCCTGGAAGACGGGGGCCAATGCGGCGGCCAAGATCAGCGACTCCTCCCCCCGGCTTACCACCACATGACGGGTGGTCCGAAGGAGCACCCGATCAAATAAAGCCGCCGCCGTAAAGAGGTATCGCTCCTTGCAGGCGTCGGTGTCCGGCGGCAGAGGCAGATGGCGCTGGGACAGTTCGTCTGGCAGAAGAATCCGCCGCCCCACCGGGTATCGACTTTTCCGTTCGCCGCCTACCTGATGCAAGAGTTGATCTAAGAAATCTTCGGAGAATATCTGTTCCAATTTGCCGTAGGCCACATATCCGACGTCCACTCGCCGCAACGGTTCGGAGGCCTCCGGCAAAGAAACGTCCACGATCTCCATCGCAAACGGAGCTACCACCGCATTCCGCGTAAACTCTTCCAATGGCCGATGTCCAGCGACCTGGGCCAGGATCTTCTGCTGCTCGGCCTCCGAGAGGCCGTCCGGCATGGTGGGCTCCGGAAGCCGAACGCACTGTTTGCCCGTTCGGTCCACCGCCATCCCCTCTTCCACAAGACGCCGAAAAAGAGGATTGCTCGGTCCCCCCGCACGGGACGGCCCCTGTTCTTCAGGACTCTTCTGGCCGGGACCTTTTCTGAGCGGATTTTCCGGAGCGAAAGTCGAACAGGCCGCTGTCTCTACCATTCGGTTCCCGGGGACCAGCGCCTTTGGGTCTTCCCCTGCCAACGCCGCCGTTATGAGAATTGTTCCGAAAATCGTCATGACCCATCTTTTTCCTTTTGGGGGCGCTTGATCCAGGCTCCCCGAAGGGAGGCCGAAAACTCACCCTGTTTTCCTGTGTCCAGGCTATCCACACACTCCCGGCATCCATGTTGCCGGGAAGACTCGGAGGATTCGGAAAGAAGCTCGATTTCTCGCTGATAAATCTGAGCTAAATGGCCGATATGGCGGGCAATGAGTTTTCGTAATTCCGGAGGCTGAAGGACTTCCGCCTGATCGCCGTAGCCCAGAATCCACCAGGAGATTTCATTCAAACCGGAGACTTTCACATAAAAGTCCAAGGAGCCGTCGGGCCGAAACTCCACCCGTTGCGTTTTGTGCCAGGTTACCTCAGCGACATTGGTGGCCACCTTCGGTCCGAATCGGATGTGCACCTGTCGATCCCGACCAGGTTCGGGAATCAGATGCCAGGCGTTGCGCAAATACCGGTCGAGGGAGAACCGGCGGGGCACCCGGACCCGGTCTTCCAGAAGGGTTACTTCTTGGATTCGTCCTACATTGAAGGTCCGCACCGCCCGATGTACACTGGACCGGCCGATCAGATACCAACTGCGTCGGCTGAAAAAGAGTCGGTACGGAGAAACTTTCGTCAGGGCGAATTGGCCCTCTTGCAACCGGTAGTACCGAATGCGTACTGCCCGGCGTTCGGCCAGAGCTTGCAGCAGGCGTTGAAACACCTCTTGGCGGCCCAAAAGGGGATTGGTCTGCGGGAGATGGATTTCAATACTTTCGGCGGCCCGACGGAGCTTCTCCTGCTTAGAAAGCGGAAGGGAACTTTGCAATTTTAAGGCCGCTGATCGGGCGGCCGTGAAAAAAGGCAAATTCCGCTCATCGCCCAGTTCGTAGCACAGGACCAGCAACGCCAACACTTCTTCAAAGCGGAATTCTTCGGGAGGCAAGAGAAACGTTTCCGGCAAATCATATCGCTGCCGATCCGGATCATACCGAAGAGGAATGCCTGCCTGGCGAAGCAGTTCTAAATCTCGAAAGACGGTTCGTCGGCTGACCTCGCATTCTTGCGCCAGCGCATTAACGTTGTATCGCTTTCCAGCCTGAAGCAGTTGAAGAAGTTTGAGGAGTCGGCACAGTCTGGCGAGTTTCATGGGAGATAGGCGTCTGTAAGGCCGAAACAGGCGGGCGGACACCTTCGCTCGCCGGATTGCCTTGGGAGGCTCCTTCACGGATCGGCTGGAAGTAGCTTGTCGGCAACACCTGAGCCGTGCCCCCACCCGACGGCCACTGCCGCCCGGCAGAAACATCCGGCTCACTCTCCACCATCGCTACTCCCGGAGCGGAACTGCCCGCAGGAATCCGGGATGTTTGGTTCGGCGGTTCCGGGGCTTCCAGGATCGACTCCTCCCCAGACATATTGCGAGGGGGCTGAATCGACTGGCCCTGGTTGGATGAGGATTGCCGATGGGCTGGCTCGCCTTGGGGAGTGCCTTCATGTTGCTGGTACTCGCCTCGGCTCAACACCCTCGGCAGAGTATAACCGTAGTCCAAATACAATCCAGCATCCCGTTCCCGGGCCCGGCGGACCGCATCGAAATAGGCCTTGGCCGGCCAAGGTCCCTCGGCCAAGTACACTCCATTATACTCTAACAAAGAGCCTTTCCGATAGTGGACAAGTGCTATGGCCTGGTTGTAGGTCATCAGGGAGCGATAGAAATTGCCTTTCGACTCGGCCAATCGGCGGAGCGATTCCAACCGAAGGAAAATCGCCCCCGCACCTCGGGTCTCCTCCGTTTCTGCGCCCAGTTCGACGATGGTCTGGAACGTGTCGGCGTTGTGTTTGGCCGCCTGGAGCCGACTATAACTGGTCCGCATCAGTTCGTAAGCCCCCTCCAAATCCCGGATCGCCTGGGCGATTTGGTGAGAAACCTCCAACTCCGCCTCTTGCAGCAAGGCCCGTTCTTTGGACAAGTTCAACTGAGCGTTCCGGACCCCGGCCAGTTCCCGACGAAAACCGATCGGAATGTCCAATTCCAGCCCTAAAGCCCATTCCTGGAACCGGCCGCCCGTTAGACTCTGATAGGCGGTGATGTTCGCTTCGTCATACCGTTTGCTGGCAATCAAGTCGTCGCCTAAACCAAGCCAACGATACCGTCCCACCGCATCCAATCGGGGAAGGAGAAAATTCTTGGCCGCTATCAGTTCCATCTCCCGCTGCTTGACCCGCCAGCGGAGCCGTCGCAATTCCACACTCCGAACCAACGCCTCCTGATGCACCTCCTGCCAAGGAAAGGTAATCTTGGCCATGGTCGGCTCATCCGCAGGCCGAAACAATCGGCCATCCGCGGCCGAAATCCCCATCAAATACCGCAGATTGTTCTCCACGGTATAGACTTTGTTCAGCGATTCCTGCACCAGGCTGTGATAGAGGAAATACTGTTCCCGGACTTGGCTTTCGGCCGCCCGTGTGCCGCCCCGTGCACCCAACTCCAATTTCGTCTTGGTGGCCATCCACGTCTCCAACATCGCATCCCGGGCCTGCTTGGCCGTCTCCAACTCGTGATAGGCCAACCATAACTCCCAATACGTCCGCTCCACATCCATTACCAGGTTCCGGACCGCCGCTTCAAACTCCGTAAGCCGAATGTCCGTATTGATCCGGGCCAGGATAATACCGTTATACACCCCCGGACGGGCGCCCGGACCAGCAATCCGGTTAAACTGCACCCCCGCCCCCTGCAACAGGGGCTGACGAATCTCCGCCTCCCAATCCACATACCAATCGCTCGGCCAACGACGAAGCGTCGAATTGTTCCATTCATAATTGACATGTTGGCGCAAAGCGGTGGTGCCGCCCGTGGCGTTGGTCTTCGACAACTCGACCGTAAAAGTCCCCGCATCGTTTTGTCGGATCGGAAGGAAAAAACCTCCCAGGGGCCCCGCCACCGTCTGATAATTTTGCGGCCGATCGCCTTTGGACCAGAAGACCGAGGCGGCCAACTGGGCGTCGAAGGCGGCCAAAGCGGCCTCAGTCCCATACTGCGGATGGCTCTCCGCCAAGGCCGGATCATACACGGTAACCGTTCCCTCCGGCGACCGGGTCAATGTCTCTGGTGCGCTTAACACCTGGCCGCCTAGCTGCCGGAGCACCTTACTATTCCAGAGGGCATTTCGGATCGCCTCCTGGAGCGAAAGAGGCGTCGGGTCCAGTTGATCTGGATTTTGCAAGGTGAAAGGACGGTTCTGCTGGCCATCCACGGACACTTCGTCCAGGCTCTCCACATGGGCGTCGGGATATTCGATCCGGGTGGCTTCCCCAATATAGTGCGACAGATTCCCATCTTCAAACAGATAATACGGTTGTTGTGGCCGACACCCTGAACCTGCCAGCCAGCCGAGAAGGGCCAGAATGAGGAACCCGCAATAGAAAGTCCGTCGCATTGCAGTGCCTTCCTAAAGGGCAGAAAAGTTGGCGTAACTGGTATCGGCACCGCAACCGATAAACTTTGACGATTTCCTGCAATCTAAGAAATCAGAAAAGGTTATCCAAATTATCCAAAAAGATCAAAACGCCTATTTTTGCATTTTCTCGGCCCAAAACCCCTATCTTGGGCGGAAATCTATACCCCCAAAATGGGATGCCCTCTCTCAGATCCCCTCCGTCCGACATAACCGCTTCTTTCGCTAAAACTTCTCTAATCCAACCACTCTCCTTATGCCGAATAGATAAACATCTATAAATAGAACTTTCTTTCGGAGGACTTTTCCAATGGCTAAATGGGCAATGGTACTCGGAACAATCTGCATGGCGGGTGTGCTCCTGGTGGAGGGGGAACGTGCATGGGCTCAACAACGGCCTCCTCTGCCTCCTCCCATCTCCCCGCCCCCACCGACCGCAAGGGCCCCGCAAGAGACGCCTTCTGCGAGTATCCGCAAACCGATCTCGCCCGCAGAAGTGATTGCCTCTCCGGAAATGTCCAGTTATCCGTATCCCATGAGTGGGACACCTTCTCTGGATGTAAAATCGCTGGTCCAACAGAAGGCGGCGGAACGCTCCGCGTCGCGGGCCCGACGTTTGACCGCTCTCCATTGGTTCGGTTTTTCCAACTCCCGACCTGTGGCCGGTGTCGATTGCCTCCACGGCGATTACTCGCCCAGTTGGACCGCCAATAACCCCCATTATCCTTTCCGCTGGGTCGGAGTTGGCCCCGCTTGGGTCGCCTCTCTGCCTGCCATTCCCTCCTCCCGAACCGGAGAAATCCAAAAATAATCGGCCCAAAGACAACACAGCTAGCAGGCTACCGAGGGAAGCGGCAACGACTTCCCACGGTCGGCTCTGGATGGGGCTGGAAGAGAAGGGCAAAAAGGCCGTCGCCTAGATCGGGCAGACGGCCTTTTTCATTTGGCCCGCCAATGGACCAACGGGACGTCCGCCCTCCCAGGATTTCCCCCTCACCCTGACCCTCTCGACGGCCAGGGGAGAGGCGGGAATACTGGATTCCCGCTTGCGACGCAATGCCGCTGGATGGAAGTTCTAGCAAAAATTGCCGCAGCTTCATTCGGCTCATTTGCCTGTATCTCCCCGGCCCGGCCCCTACCAGTTGTAGGGGCTAAGAATCGGATCGAATACCACAGATTGTAGTCTTCGTTCCGGGGGGATACAGTCAAGCTAACATGTTACGGTTCTAGCAGCTCATCGCTTCCCGGATTAGGTCCAGGGTCTCGTCGATCTGTTCCGGTTTACTGAAACCGATCGCGAAGGCGTCCACCGCACCCGATTGGAGCACATAGCGGAGGGCCTGGAGGCGTTTTTCCCGGTTCTCGTAGCCGGTCTCCCCGTAGATTTTCATTCCCAGCACGCCTCGGCCTTTGGCATGGATTTTCTGACAGACGGGCATGACCTCCTCAGGTTTTCCGTCCATATTCTGGCCGAAGGGATTGATCCGCACCAGTTGCACTTCGATCCAATCGCAGTCCACTGAAGCTCTCAGAGGCTCCATGCCATGGGAAGAAATGCCGATGGCTCGGACTCGGCCCTTCTGTTTGGCTTCCGCGAGCACATCCATGACCGGACGCATATCCGTAGGAAAACTGTTTTTCGTCATACAGTGCATCAGCACGCAGTCCAGGTAATCGGTTCGCAGTTCTCGGCGGAAGCGTTCGATGTCTGCTTTGGCCACTTCCGGATGCTTGGCCATCGTTTTGGTAAGAATAAACAATTGCTCCCTCGGCAATCCCTGGATGGCGAACCGGACGAATAGATGCATGGTGTACATATCAGCGGTGTCGATGTACCGGATGCCCCGCTCATAGGCATGGCGAAAGAGGCGTACAAACCCTTCCTGGCCCAAGGCCAATTGCTCGCTGCCCCCGCGGGTTCCCGTGCCAATGCCCAATACGGTGGGTTTGAGCCCAGTACGTCCTAGCGGAACTCGGTCAACGCCGCTGGTGATTTTCGGCCGATCCGGGAGAGCGGGGCTTTCGCTCTGCCCTTGGCCAAACCGCCCCAGCAAGCCCACGGAGGCCGCCGCCAAACCGCCCGCTAAAAAATCTCGTCGTGTCCAATGCATCATACCCGCTCCTTTGCCTGGAAAAGTTTTGCATCTTGCATTCGACAAGCAAATACCTCATGGACGAAAAGATCGATTTTTCAGGCCTCCCGTTGGTCGGCCTGCTTTCATAAGTGATGCAAACATCGTAACCCTTTAGCCGAATGAAGGGATGCAATGGGTCACTGCCTGCGTAAGCAGCAGTCCAGGCTTGTTCCCGCGTAAGCGGGAATCCAGCCTTATTCCCACGGAAGCGGGAATCTAGGCAATAGGGACTTCTCCTTTCTGGACTGCCGCTTTCGTGGGAATGACATAAGCCCCTTCGCCTGGCCTGCTGTGCAGGCCGGCCTCTCCCGCTAAGGGAGAGGCGATTGGAGGGCCGTGCTTGTCACGCCCGCCGGGGGCGTTTCCAGGCAGATCCCTCCCAAGCCATCGGACCTGACAAGCAGGTCCCTCCCAAAATGGCCCGCCGATTTGCATCATTCGGCTAAAATGCTACCTAATTTTTCCGTTCCGGAGTGCCGTGGGTCATCAGAGCGGCAAACCGCTCGAAAAGATGGCTGGCATCGTGTGGTCCCGGAGAGGCTTCTGGATGGTACTGCACGGCAAACAAGGGAAATCGCCGATGCCGAAATCCTTCCAACGTCTTGTCATTCAGGTTCACATGGGTCAGTTCGACTTCCTCCTGCGGCAGGGAGTCCATATCCACGCAGAACCCATGGTTTTGGCTGGTGATGTCGATCCGTCCGGTGGCTAATTCCCGGACCGGATGATTGGCCCCACGGTGGCCGAATTTGAGCTTAAACGTCTTACCCCCCAAGGCCAATCCCAGCACTTGATGCCCTAAACAGATTCCAAACAGGGGCACCTTCCCGATCAATTTTCGCACTTCCGGGATGATCCGGGTTAATCCGGCCGGATCACCCGGCCCGTTCGAGAGCATGACGCCATCCGGGTTTTGGGCTAGGACTTCTTCGGCTGGGGTATAGGCTGGCGTGACCGTCAGTTGACAACCGCAAGAGGCCAATAGACGCAGAATATTATGTTTGACGCCAAAATCATACACCACCACCCGGAATCGGGCGTTTTCCGATGCGGGCCAGACCTCCACTTCGGACCGGGTAACATGCTGGACCATATCCCGGCCCACCAGGCCTTCCCAGCAGCGGGCCATCTCGACCAGTTCTTCCGCCGATCGGCCCAGGGTGGAAATGGCTGCCTTCATCGCCCCCGCCTCCCGAATGTGCATGGTCAAGGCCCGGGTATCCACCCCTTCGACGCCCAAGACTCCCTGCCGTCGTAGGTATTCCGGCAGCGAGATTTCCGCACGCCAGTTGCTAGGCAAACGGCAACATTGTCTCACCACAAGGGCCTCTACCTGAATCCGCCGCGACTCGACGTCTTCGGGATTCACCCCGTAGTTGCCGATGTGCGGGTAGGTCATCGTAACAATCTGCCCCGCATACGACGGATCGGTCAGAATCTCTTGGTAACCCGTCATCGACGTATTGAACACGATTTCCCCACAGCATTCGCCGGCCGCGCCGAACGACCGTCCACGGAAAATCCGTCCGTCTTCTAAAGCGATCAGCGCTTCGCTGTTAGGTTCTGACACTTCAGGCCCTTCTCGAAAAAGGAGCTTCCCAGGAAAACCCTCTTTAACATTGTACCACTCCGCTCCAGCCCGAAAAGCGGGGATTCTATCCACCCGTCTGAGCGAGCTATGCGCCGCTGCTTCCGGTCCCCACTTTTTTTCTCATCGCTTTTTGCAACAATAGAGCCAGCCTCCCTCAGAGGCTGTCCCGAAATGGGTACTCGGGCGGCGGCTCGGACCGTTGCCAAACCCTTCCGATTGACCAAAGTGCCCGTTGGATGGGGGTTTTGGCAGTCTGGGGCCCGCCGGTGGGTAGTACATCTGGCTAAAAACAGAATTTCGGGACAGCCTCTCAGAAACGCTTCCTTCATGGTTTGCACGGGAGAAATCGGCTATGGACCTTTATATCCTCCGTCATGCATGGGCCGAGGAGCAAGATGCGTCGCGTTGGCCCGACGATTCCCTTCGTCCGTTAACCTTCGAGGGCCGAAAACGCTTTGCCAAGCTGATCGCCCAACTGGCCAAAACCCAGTTCCAGCCCAGCTTGATCGTCAGTAGTCCTTATCTCCGGTGCCGTCAAACCGCTCAGGTCATAGTCCACGCCTTGGAAAAGCGGGGGGGCATCGTGGTGGAACGGGAAGAATTGGCCCCCGGCGGTTCGTTGGAAAAACTCCTCGCCTGGACCGCCTCCGAAGCCCGATCCCACCAGGCCATCGCTTGGGTCGGACATGCCCCGGAGGTCGAAGTCTTCTCTGCCGCCTTAATTGGCCAGGGGCACTCGAGCCTTCGCTTTGCCAAAGGGGCGGTCGCCCTGATCCGGTTCGACGGTCCTCCCAAGCTCGGCCAAGGGGAACTCCAATGGCTTCTGACGGCCAAAGTTTTAGGCCTTTAGCACCTTGTCGCCGAAAGAAGGTATTTATACCCAGAGAAGGTTTCCCATATGCATCTTTTGGGTGGAATGGATTGCACACAAATGGGGGGCTTATTCCCAAAATGAAGAAGGTTGGCTTCCTAGTCGCCGGGGAGGTTCCTTAGGAGAAAAAAATCTTCCGCAGACCTTTTCGGAAGGCGGAATTCGATAGGATCGCTGGCAGCTCCAAAGAAAAACGTTCGAAGTTTTTCTCCGAAGCTTCCTAGAGGCGAAGGGTTTCGACCTCTCAGAAACCTTAGGAAAGTTGTAAGACTTTAGCCGAATGTACCGCCTCCCCTCTCCCCTGGAGGCTAAATCCAGCGTGTCATTCCCACGAAAGTGGGAATCTAGAAAAAAGAGTAGTCCATGGTGTCTTGGACCCGCTTGCCCAGCAGAAACACAGGAGCAGGCACAAAGCAGCCTAGATTCCTGCTCCCGCAGCAGGGACACCATAGCCTCCTGCATTCGGCTAAAATGTTACGGAAAGTTTTTCTGGGGGCTTGCTTCTTTGCCAAATCCCGATATATAATTGGGTTTGCCTGGAGATTGCTCCGGGCAATAAGAACCAGCACATCGGAGGCCCGAGCAAAAAATCCCAAAGTTTTTGGTAGGGGCCTCTTGACGAAGTGCGGGGCAGCCGATAATATAATGGTTTTGCTGTGGGAGGCAGCAAAACGGCCCTTTGAAGAAGGGGCTGAGGGGACGAATTCTGACAAAGGCGTTGGGATTCGTCCCCTGAGCATCTTCCGGGGCCTCCGATAGGCTCGGAAGAGCTTTTCGAGATTGATCTTTGACAATACGGATTGGGTCGAGAGGCATCTTCGAGCCGGTGGACCGGTGAGTCCTTAAATAAGGACTTACGGGTCGAACCGGGCGCTAAGGACGTCGAGAGGATTTGTCTAGGTCGTCGAGGTCTGGGCAAGTCCTGCGGCGGCGAGCATCGTTACTGATCGAGTTGGCCCCCCCAATTGAGGGGAAGGCCGCTCGTAGGTAGCTGGGATACGCATGGATCGAGCGCAGAGACGGCCTGAGAATCCCTTCAGGGAGTGGGTCATCCCCTCCAGCAGAGGGAGAATGAGGCGGAGGAGCGTTGGATTCATGTGGCCAAGCTACTAAGGGCGCATGGGGGATGTCTAGGCGTCAGGAGGCGAGGAAGGGCGTGGAAGACTGCGAAAAGCCCCGGGAAGCTGTCAAACGAGCATTGATCCGGGGATTCCCGAATCAGCCCGCGCTGAATCCATAGGCGCGGAGCGGCCAACCCGGTGAACTGAAACATCTTAGTAACCGGAGGAAAAGAAAGAAAAATCGATTCCCTCAGTAGCGGCGAGCGAACGGGGAACAGCCTAAACCGCGGGGGTTTTCCCCTGCGGGGTTGGAGGGCCTTCCACATGGGAGTTACCAAACGGGAAGCTAGTGGAACTGCACTGGAAAGGCAGGCCAAAGAGGGTGACAGCCCCGTACACGAAAGCCGACCGTCTCCCGGAGGGTACCTGAGTAGGTCGGGACACGTGGAACCCCGACTGAAGCAACGGGGACCATCCCGTAAGGCTAAATACTCCCTGACGACCGATAGCGAACTCAGTAGGGCGACCGAAAGATGAAAAGAACCCCAGCCTAGGGGAGTGAAAAGAATCTGAAACCATGTGCCTACAAGCGGTCGGAGCGCTATGGCCCGCAAGGGCAATGCGTGACGGCGTGCCTTTTGCATAATGATCCGGCGAGTTACCGTCGGCGGTTGGGTTAAGGCCTTCCGGGCCGGAGCCAGAGGGAAACCGAGTCTGAATAGGGCGTTCCGCGCAAGCGGAGATCGTCGGCGGTAGACGCGAAACTGCGTGATCTACCCATGGGCAGGGTGAAGCGCGGGTTACACCGCGTGGAGGCCCGAACCCACTAGGGTTGAAAACCTAGGGGATGACCTGTGGGGAGGAGTGAAAGTCTCATCAAACGCAGAGATAGCTCGTTCTCTCCGAAATAGCTTTAGGGCTAGCCTCGAGCCACTACGCACCGGGGGTAGAGAGACTGAATCGGTTTGGGGGCCCTCCCAGGCTGCCCTGCCGAACCAAACTCCGAATACCGGTGCGACTACCTCGGGAGTCAGTCCGCGAGGGATAAGCTTCGCGGTCGAGAGGGAAACAACCCAGACCACCGGCTAAGGTCCCTAAGCATGGCTCAGTCACAAAGGAAGTGGGGTTACCGAGACAGCCAGGATGTTGGCTTAGAAGCAGCCATCATTTAAAAAGTGCGTAACAGCTTACTGGCCGAGTAACCCCGCGCCGAAAATGAACGGGAGTAAGCCATGCGCCGAAGCCGTGGAATACGCCCCCAAGGCGTATTGGTAGGAGAGCGCTGAAGACCAGATACAAGGCGTACCGAAAGGAGCGCTGCTGTGGGGTCTTCAGGTGCTTATGCCGGAATGAGTAACGATAAGGCAGGTGAGAATCCTGCCCGCCGAAAGCCTAAGGTTTCCTGGGGAAGGTCATTCCGCCCAGGGTTAGCCGGTCCCTAAGTCGAGGCCGAAAGGCGTAGACGATGGACAGCAGGTCAACATTCCTGCGCCGCCCAAGTGGACCGAAGGAGGGACGGCGTCCGTAGGGTGAGCGGCGCGAGTAGAAATGGCCGTGGACCGACCGGCCGGTGAGGGTAGGTAAATCCGCCCTCGCTCAACCGGCCGCCGGGACCGACTGCATTTTACGTTCAGGAAGTCATCCCAAAGACGTCCAAGAAAAGCTTCGTAGGGTTGAAGCTTGGGCGACCGTACTAAAACCAACACAGGTAGGCGAGACGAGTAGTCTAAGGCGCTCGGGAGAACACTGGTTAAGGAACTCTGCAAAATGGCCCCGTAACTTCGGGACAAGGGGCGCCCCTGGAGGTCCAAAGCTTCTGGGGGTCTCAGTAAATCGGGAGCTGCGACTGTTTATCAAAAACACAGGTCTCTGCCAACTCGTAAGAGGATGTATAGAGACTGACGCCTGCCCGGTGCCGGTAGGTTAAGGAAGCCGGTTAGCAGGGCAACCTGCAAAGCTGGCAACCTAAGCCCCGGTAAACGGCGGCCGTAACTATGACGGTCCTAAGGTAGCATTTGAGCTGCCCATTCGCGGGGTAACTTGCGAATTGTACTCGGCTATATGCTGGGACACCTGAGTATCCGACGGTACTCGTCTGCTCCCCGTTGCCAGGCAAATGCTTCGGCAGCAAGCAGACAGTGACAATCCGCTCGGTGCAGGCAATCAGCAGGAAAGGCCGACCAGGAGTTATCTGAGTTGGATTCTCAGTTTGAAGTCCTGTTCGGAATCCTCAGAGACTATATGCCGAGCATCTTGCGAAGGGAGGTGATGCAAATGAAGAGCCTATTGCATCACGCGCCCGAAATCGTGGTAAGGCATGGTGCGGGAGGTTAATATCGGGCGAATGGGATTCCTCCCCGCTTCTCACCTCAGCCCGAGGCGCGATTAAAAAAGAGAGTCTCCCTTTGCATGATGAAGAGATAGTCCGAGCTGCACGGCGACGTGCAGAGGCTGGCGGAAACGATCAGCCCCCCGCCGACAAGCCATCCGGCTGAGGGGCGGGAGTAACAAAACTGAGCGAAGTTCCTTGTCGGGTAAGTTCCGACCTGCATGAATGGCGTAACGACAGCTCCACTGTCTCAACCAGTGACCCGGTGAAATTGTAGCCGTGGTGAAGATGCCACGTTCCCGCAGTGAGACGGAAAGACCCTGTGAACCTTTACTGCAGGCTGATATGGGGCTGTGGTATGTCCTGTGTAGGATAGGTGGGAGGCTGTGAACCCGGGACGCCAGTCTCGGGGGAGCCATCGGTGAAATACCACCCTGGGCCTACTTTAGTTCTAACTCCGATCCCGTCATCCGGGCGGAGGACAGTGTCAGTCGGGCAGTTTGACTGGGGCGGTCTCCTCCTAAAAAGTAACGGAGGAGTCCAAAGGTACCCTCAGCCTGGTTGGCAATCAGGCGTCGAGTGCAAAGGCACAAGGGTGCTTGACTGTGAGACCTGTCGGTCGAGCAGGTGCGAAAGCAGGGCTTAGTGATCCGGTGGTCCCGTATGGAAGGGCCATCGCTCAACAGATAAAAGGTACTCCGGGGATAACAGGCTTATCGCGCCCGAGCGTTCACAGCGGCGGCGCGGTTTGGCACCTCGATGTCGGCTCATCGCATCCTGGGGGTGGAAAAGCTCCCAAGGGTTTGGCTGTTCGCCAATGAAAGCGGTACGTGAGCTGGGTTCAGACCGTCGTGAGACAGGTCGGTCCCTATCTGCTGTGGGCGCACGAAACTTGAGGAGGGTCTTCCCTAGTACGAGAGGATTGGGAAGGACGTCCCTCTGGTGTTCCAGTTGTCGCGCTAGCGGCACGGCTGGATAGCTATGGACGGAAAGGATAAACGCTGAAAGCATCTAAGCGTGAAGCCCTCTCCAAGATGAGGTTTCGTTGAGACCTTGAGTCTCTGAAGCCCCCTGGAAGACGACCAGGTCGATAGGCCGGATGTGTACGCGCAGCAATGCGCTGAGCTAACCGGTACTAACGGGCAAACGCTTGGCCACATGTATCCAACGCTCCCGCTGCGTGCTTTGCTTTTGCCAAAGCCTTGATCTTCCAACGCAGCCCGGTTCCCGCCGACTCCTAGACCCTCGACCCAATCCCGAATATACCTGGTCTGGAACGCCTCCGATCGGCCTCCAGACCCCTTTCCGGTGACCATATCTGAAAGGAAACACCCGTTCCCATTCCGAACACGGTCGTTAAGCTTTCAGAGCCGATGGTAGTACCACAAGTGCGAGAGTAGGTGTCGCCGGAGCTAATTCAACCCCGAAGCCCCCGGGAACCTTCCCCCGGGGGCTTCTTTTTTATCCGCCTCTCCCCTTTCCGGGCAAGGCCGACCAATGTGTCCTTCCCGCGAAAGCAGGAACCACACAGTGTCCTTCCTGCGAAAGCAGGAACCCAGTATTTTCGCCTCTCCCCAGGAGCGGGAGAGGCCGGCCTGGCCTTCGGCGTTGCCTCCGGCCAGGCCGGCTGAGGGGGCCACCGTCCCCTCTCCCCACCGCGGGCATTGGTACCTACACATTTCCTAACCCTTTACAAAAACAGAAGATACATCAAATGGATTTGAGAACCCCCTGGACCTGACAAGCAGGTCCCTCCATGCTTCGGCAAAATGTGCAGATACCAATGCTCCCCTGCGGGGCCAGTCCAGCTAGACGGCTTCGCTTCGCCCTGGAGCCGTCCTCTGGACGGGCAGAGAAGAGACAATGCCGGATCGGCGGGAGCTTTTCCGGGGAGGACAAATTGGACAAAGAGGGTGTGCCGGATTTGGCCAACATTTTCCCCGGAATAAAAGGAACGTTCCCCTCCTTTCTGGAGGGCCCCCGCCTCTACCCACGGATTTGGCCAACATCTTCCCCGGAATAAAAGGCACTCAAACGGGAAAGGCCCCGCTCACACGTCCAAACACTGACCAATCAGCGACCGATTCGGCGATGTCACCCCCGATGAACCGAAACACGCATAGAATGCGATGACCTTCTGGTGTTCCACTAGGTAAGGATAACCACCCGACGTTTCCGTTTACTCTCTGAGAAAGGAACTTCCCATGAGAAAATTCCGTTTGGTTCTCCTGGTGGCATGGGCGGTATGGGTTGGGCAAGCGATGGTTTGGCCGGCCCGTGCCACCGACGTAACCTTCCTGGTGACTTCCGACTGCCACTACGACGCCTGGGAAAACGAGGATCGCAATCTCCGAAATCGTCAGACCATTGAACAAATGAATCTTATCTCGACTGTCGATTGGCCGGAAGCCCTGGGCGGCGGCAAAATCGACGCCCCGCGAGGTGTCCTGGTCCTCGGGGACCTGATCGACGACGGCGATCGGCTCTGGCAAGGCCGAAATCAAGGCGCCCAACAGTGGAAATATTTTCTCGCCGACTTCGGTCTCCTCGGCACCGACGGTCTGCTCCGCTACCCGGTTTTCGAAGGCTGGGGCAACCACGACGGCCCGCCCGTAGGACGTCAACAATACGGCTTCAGCCTCCAGGCCGAATTGATCCGCCGCAATCAAGTCCGTCGGCAAAAAGGATGGATCCAAAACGTTTCCGACAACGGGCTGCACTACTCCTGGGATTGGGATAGCATCCATTTCGTCCAGTTGAATCTCTTTCCCGGCGATCAGGGCCATCCTAAGGTCCGATATGCTCCGGAGTATCACGATCCCCAGGGAAGTCTTCGCTTTCTCCAAGCGGATTTAAAGAGCCAGG
>Ga0272448_1000723_pt1 | contig 48554 bp, 37 predicted proteins | sample YNPCB0191_FD_202220 | JGI IMG/M metagenome (GOLD analysis project Ga0272448, IMG submission 202220) | Hot spring sediment microbial communities from Yellowstone National Park, WY, United States - YNP-CB-019-1 | ecosystem: Environmental > Aquatic > Thermal springs > Hot (42-90C) > Sediment... | reverse complement strand
AATCGGCAAAATGGAACACAGTAGTCGCCCAGCTGGTTGGAACCGACAATGGCTCCCCGGACAGCACTGACGTTGCCCAGATCGCTGCGCAGACACTAGATGCAGCGCGAACGGGCCTGGAACAAGCCATCGGCGATACCGGTCTCGGTTACACGTTCTATCTGCTTACGCAGATCGTACTGGCCTCTCGGCAGAGCGATTGGCTGGATAGACTGGCTGGGCTCGGGCTGAACCTCAGCAACGACTCTACGCTCTTCGACCTAACGGCGGAAGTGCAGTACGCCATTGATGATCACATTCGCAGGAACGGCCATTCGACTGATGTGAGCGAAATGGCACAACGGGCTGCTGGCCAGGCACTTGCACTGTTGGCCGGTACTAGCTCAGTCACCCTGTTCGGAAGCGGGAATGACGAACTGCGTGCGGTTGTGCGCCACCTTTCGACAAGAAACGGTTTCGCTCAACTGGGCCAAGTGTTCTTCGGCCAGTTCACGACGCGCTTTCTAAACTTCTATCTAAGCAGGATAGCGGCGGCGCAAGTTGGCAGGGGGCAGTTGCAGGGGATTGCCGACCTAACGAGCTTCAACAGGTCGCTCGAAGTCCATTGCGAGCAGACTGCTCGCATCGTCCGAGACTTTTGCGGGCAGTGGTACTCCAAGACAGAATACGTCGAAGGCATTGATCTGCGCAATACGTCCCGCTTTATGGCAGTGGCCCTGAAGAAGCTGAGAAACGAGTTGCTTAGACAGAGGGACGAGCTATGAGCAAGCCTCGTCTCTTTCTCTGCAGCGGCGCGGATGGGATAGGCACGCCCGATGATCGGCACGTCGTGAAGCTCGACTCAGTTGGGTCGAAGCCGAACGTGAACATCCGCCTGGAGAATGTCACTCGTGCATTCGCAAAGGATCTTTCACCTCGGCTCGTGGATCTGCTTGAGATCGCCGCCTATGTATACGCCGCCGATAGCGCCACCCGACGCGATGGCGTGTGGGCAGATGATGATTCGACTGAGCCTTGGAGCCGTGACCTGGGCTTCGTCATCCCAGTGCGAGAGCCCGACTTCTGGAACCAGAAGACCGTTCAGGATCTTCTGGCCAATACTCTGCAGTTCTTGTCCGACGACATCTTCACTTTCGAATTCCGCCCATTGGGAATAGACAGAGCGAAGCAGTTCTACCTGGAGATCGAAGATCAAGATCGCTGGCCGTTCTACGACGTTGAGCGCGTCATCATGTTTTCAGGCGGGTTGGATTCGCTTGCCGGAGCACTTGAGACAGCGGCAAGAGGTGAGAGCTTAGTGCTGGTGAGCCACAGATCCGTGGCGCACATGGACAAACGTCAGAGGGAGCTGTACCTTGGCCTGCAAGATTTCCTGGGCAAGCTGCCAATGATCCGTGTGCCAGTCTGGGTCAATAAGAGCAGCAAGTTCGGGAAGGAGCATACGCAGCGCACGCGTTCTTTCCTCTTCTCTGCTTTGGGAACTGCAGTAGCGGAGTCTGTAAGAGCCGCAGGAGTTCGCTTCTTTGAGAACGGTGTCGTCAGCCTCAATCTTCCGTTGGCCGACGAAGTGCTGCGGTCGAGGGCATCACGAACCACGCATCCGCTATCGCTGAAGTTGCTCTCGGAGCTCCTCAGTCTCGTTACCGGGCGAGACTTCGTTGTGGACAATCCCTACGTATTCTCGACCAAGACTGAGGTCGTGTCCTCCATAGCCGCCAGAGGGGCTGCTCACCTTATCGGGAAAACGTGCTCTTGCGCCCACACAGGGCTTTTCCAGTCGAACTCCCAGTGGCATTGTGGCACGTGCAGCCAATGCATTGACCGTCGCATAGCCGCAGTCGCTTCTGGGCAATCGTTCTACGATGAGGAAACCGACTACGTCTCCGACGTGTTCTCGGGCCCACGCAAAGATGGCTACGAGAAGAACATGGCAGTTGACTACGCTCGCAACGCCATTGAGATAGACCGGATGGGCGAAGAGCAGTTCGCCACCAAGTTCAACCTGGAGCTGAGCAGAGCAGCGCGGTGTTTCCCAAAGCAGCGCGAGGCTGTTGAGGGGTTGATCCAGATGCACAAGCGTCACGCGAGATCTGTCTGTCAGGTGCTGGAAGATGAGATCAAGGCTCACGCCGCAGACGTGGTAAGCGGTGACCTGGAAGCAACATCGCTCCTGGCTATGATGTCCAGCAGGTCGCACATAGAACCCGCGTGGGAGCGCTACGCAAAGGAGATTGGTGAACTCCTGCAGCTCGGTCTTCCTACCATGTGCCAGAAGCATCAGCCTGCCAACGAACCCCATCTCCAACAGCTGTGCGATGGAATGTTAGCAGCCCACGACGAGAAGCTGATCCGCGAGTTTCCATATATGCGGTGGTCATCGTCCCTGACCAAGCCTGACTGGTCACAGGACCAATATCGGCTCTGGGTTGAGATGAAGTACATTCGGAAGCGTGCGGATGTGCATCCGATCACCGAGGCCATTGCTTCCGACATAACCAAGTATGGCGACAACGACCGCAGAGTTCTGTACGTGGTCTACGATCCGTTCCACATCATAGTCGATGAGCGGTCCTTTTCCGAGCCGATTGTCCAGCGCCAGCAAATGCACGTGTGCTTCGTCAGATAGCCTCGCCAGAACCTGGTGGGGCTCCGAGTCCGACCAGCCCCTATGCCCTTGGTGGCTACCTGGAGGTCTCACGCATCTCGGGGATCCATATCCCTTCGGAAAGTCTACAAAGTCTACTGCAGTCGTCCCTCTTTCGTCTGATGTGCCTGGCGGGAGTAGCTCAGTTGGAAAGAGCGCGAGCCCCTGCAGGCGCAGCCGCAGGACTCAGCGGGGCCAAAGGCCTCGCCCCAAGCTGCCCCGAAGGTGTGTGTCGCGCAGTATCCTCGTGCCCATTTTGCCTCCCGAGATCGGTTGGCGCATATAGCTGTTGACGGCTGGAATTCCCAAATGCTAAAATTCATCTCGTGACATCCAGCCTGGGGTCAGCTTGATGTCGCCAGATGCGTCTCGCGACATCCAGCTTCAGGCCAGAGTCATAAATCCAACACGGAAGAAGCCACTGAGTAAAGGGTGGAATTGAGCTTGTTTCACGCTCGAATTGGGGTCGAAGGGGCGTACACAAAAATGGAGCGGGAGACGAGGCTCGAACTCGCGACATCCAGCTTGGAAGGCTAGCGCTCTACCAACTGAGCTACTCCCGCACCATCCATCATCATATTAGCACGCGCCCCCGACTCTGTCAACGCGTCCACAAGCAGACCGGACTGCCGGCCATAGCCGCCTCAAAGCCCCAGCAGCTCGACGGCGTTCTTCCGAGCAATCGCATCGAACACCTGCTCATCGAGCTTTCCCGCCATCCTCATATCGGTCAGAAAACCGACAAGCGGCGCGGGGTCGTCATGCGCGCAAATGTCGAGCCCGAACAGCAGCCGGTCGGCAAACTCGTTGAGAAATACCACGGCGTAATCCGGGTCGCGCACGAGCGCATTGTAGCCGCTGAACGCAGACAGATCACATCGCATGTTTGGGTAACTCCTGAGCAGCCTCTGCACCGTTCCTTCGCCAACCACCGGATAGCTCGGATACCCGGCCCTGTCATCGCACGACCTCAGCTCCGTTATCTCCGCCCAGAATGCAGGCCCGTGGCAGACGACCACCAAATCCGGGAACGCTTCCAGTGATGCCTCCAACAGCGGCAGCCCCGGCTCGTCATACAGCCCGTATGTCCCACCGATGCGAGTCGATATGTCGAAAGTGAGCGGCAGTCCGGCAGCCTGCGCGTGTCGAAAGAGGTTCCAGACCAAAGGGTCATTGAATGCCAGGTTCGGCATGACTTCGCCGATGCCCTTGCATCCCGCGTTCTTGTAGTGTTCGATGAGGTACCCAAGCGGCGCGTCGCTGCTGTTGGTCACCGCCCGCGGGTCGATGTTGCAGTACGGAATGAATCTGTCCGGATACTCGCGCGCGATGCGCAGTATTTCCTCGTTGGACTGCGGCAGATAGACTTCGGGGCTTACGATCGGTAGCAGCGCGCCCTTTTCGACGCCAAGCTCGTCATAGCGTGCAAGCAGTTGCTCGGGGCTGCAGAAGACAGGTTCGCCATCCCGACCCGGATACGGATCGCGATAAGCGTGGCCGTGCACGTCGATGAACAAACCTGCCTCCTTGTTGCCGGCTAACGCGCGGCAGCGAACTCCCACCTTGTCATGGTTGACTTGTTCCAGCATCCGGGCGCAGCCCGATCAGACACCTGCCACGCACTCCGGCCCGTTGCTGGATGCCGCGACCTGATGGCCCGTGTTGGGATCGATGATTACGCCGGCGATCGTGTTTCCCAAGCTTTTCGCATAGGCCACCGGGTAGTTCTGCCCGAACCTGGCCTTCATCTGCGAAACCAGTTCCTCAGACGTAACCAGCGCCTCTTCCGGGCCTTCCACGTGCGCCCTCGGCAGGTCTATGGCCTCGCCGACGGTCATCTGCTCTCTGGTTATCAGATACGAAAGCAGGGCCGCCACATTGACGATCTTGCGCCCGCCCGGCAGTCCGACCGCGCAGTAGGGCTGCCCCTTGTGGGTGATCAGAACGGGGCACATATTGTGCAGCACGCGTTTGCGCGGCGCGATCGAGTTCGCGCGCCCCGGTTCCAGATCAAACCGCGACATGCCGTTTCCAAGCACGAGTCCCAGCCCCGGAATCGCCACCCACGACCCCAGCCACAAACCGTGCGTCTCCGTCAGAGACACTACGTTGCCTTCTTTATCTGCTGCTACCAGGTGAATCGTGTGGCCGTCTCCGGGTGCGACCGCCATGCCGAAATCCGCTTTCTCGCCTGCCTTGACGCACGCGGCAATATCCGTCGCGCGCCGGTCCGAAAGCAGCTCGGCCACGGGCACGTTTACAAACTCCGGGTCGCCCAGCAGGGTCAGCCGGTCCACCCAAGCGTGTCTCGCCGCCTCGATGAACAGCCGATAGAATTCAGGCGATCCTGCGTCGCACGCAGGTAGTGCGTTCATCGCGTTGAGGATTTCTAGCGTGCTGACCCCACCTGCCGGCGGCTGAGGAGTCAGCACTTCATACTCGCCGCTGTTCACGCTCAGCGGCTCCTCGAACCGCGCTTTGGGCACGGCAAAGTCGGCCTCGTCGAGAATGCCGCCGTGTTTGCGCACGGCCGAGACTATCGTCTTCGGTATTTCGCCCGTATAGAACGCTTCCGGCCCTTCCTGCCTGAGTCTGCCGATCAGCGCGCCGAGGTCCTTTTGAACAAACGGCTCTCCCTCTTTGGGCACGACTCCGTCTGGGAATATCGCGCGAATGCTGTCCTGGTCCGCGTGTTCGAGAAACAGTCCCCAACCGTTTGCCAAAGTCGAGTATGTGGCAAACCCCTCATCGGCCAGCTTCTGTGCTCCCTCGGCGACGTCGGCGAAGCTCATCGTACCGTAGCGCTCCAGCAGTGCCGCCAGTCCCCTGATAATCGGCGGCGCCATCACGGCCAGGTATCCGCGCTCGGCTGCCGCCTCGTTGCCCACGAACATATCCGGCGTCGAGGCCAACGGCGCGCATCCGTCGAAATCCAGGGCCACAGCTTTGCCGTCTTTTTTCGTATAGACGACCGCCGCCCCGCCGTATCCGCCTATTCCCACGCTGCCCGGCGCCACCACGCACTCAGCCAGAGCGGCGGCGACGGCCGCATCGACCGCGTTACCGCCCCGCCGGAGTATATCCGCGCCCACTTCCGATACTATTCGGTTCGCGCACGCCACCGCGCCGTTCTTGTATCTCACATCTTGCATATCCAAACCCCGCTGGTCCTAAGTACTTTTCAAACCCCGTCGGTTCTTAACAGGCCCGCCCTCGGTGCCCTGAGCTTGTCGAAGGACGAAGGGCGGGCCGTATCGCCGGACGTTGTTTTGCAATGTCGAATCCTAAATGCTGTATGCTTCAATCACCTTCCGTATCGCCTTCGCCGCCATCTCGATATGCCTCGGCTCGTAGGTCGGGTGGACAGGCACGAAGAAGCACCGCGTCTCGACTTCCGCAGCGTTCGGGCAGAACACCTTCGAATAATCCACCGCTTCCGGTCTGGCGTTGGGATCTCCGAACGGATAGCCCAGTCTTCCAAACCCGCGCTTGAGCTGATATGCTTTTTCCTTGTAGCACTGCGGCCACATCACCGGCCCGCACGGAATGCCCTCCGCCCCAAGCGCCTTGGTAACCCCGCCGATATCCGTCGAAAGCGCGTCCACATCCACGACGATCGGAAACATCCAGAACCCGTTTCGCCGCTCCGCCGTATGGATCGGCAGCCGTTGGATATGCGGACAGTCCGCGAGCGCCGCAAGCAGCATCTCGCCGTTTCGCCTCCGATTAGCGAGGTTCCAGTTGTCGAGCCTCTCCAGTTCCTTAAGACCGATTGCCGACTGCATCTCGGTCATCCTGAAGTTGAACCCGACGCAGTTGTGGATGTAGGGCAGTTTCGCCTCGAGTTCGAGCAGTCTCAACCGCTCTGCGACGTCGTAGCCGTGATCTCTAAAGGATCGACAGTTCCAGGCCACTTCTTCGTCGTCGGTAATGACGCATCCTCCCTCGCCGCCGGTCGTGAACGTTTTCGATTGGCAGAAGCTGAACGCCCCCACATCCCCGATTGTGCCGACCTTGCGACCTTTATGCATTGCACCGTGCGCCTGAGCGCAGTCTTCGACGACCTTCAGCTTATACTTCCGCGCCACGGCCATTATCGCATCCATATCGCACACCTCACCGTAGAGGTGCACGACTATGATCGCCCTCGTCCTATCCGACACTTTCGCCTCGATATCCGAAGCCAAGATCGTATGGCCGAGTTTTTCGACATCGGCAAACACGGGCACGGCTCCTGCCTGGCACACCGCGAACGAGGTTGCGATGAACGTATATGAAGGCACGATCACTTCATCGCCCGGCCCGATTCCCAGACCCGCCAGCGCCACATGCAGCGCCGATGTGCCGTTCGACGTGGAAATGCCGAAGCGAGCCCCGTTCCAGTCCGCAAACGCCTGCTCGAACTTCATCCCCAATTCGCCTGTCCAGTAATTCACCCGCCCGGACTTGAGCGGCTCCATCGCCGCCTGCACGATCTCATCGGTGAACCACGGCCACGGCGGAAACTTTTCCTCACAAACGGGTTTTCCACCATCTATCGCCAGCTTCTCTGCCATGTTAGCATCCTCCATTGAACGATCAAACCAACAAACACTTCCACACTCGTCCTCCAATCACCTTCCTAATGCGAATTACCCCGACAGAGTTCCGCTGCGCGCGCCCTCCTCGCCCCGTTGCGCGCGAGCTTTTTGCCCCGTTGCGCGCGGGCTTTTAGCCCCGTTGCGCACGAGCTTCTTGCCCCGTTGCGCACGAGCTTTTAGCCCCGTTGCGCACGAGCTTTTAGCCCCGTTGCGCGCGAGCTTTGTACCCCGTTGCGCGCGGGCTTTTTACCCCGTAAGTCCTGAGTAGCCGCGGGTCTGTCGCGGCGTATCGAAGGGCGGCGCCGGAGCACGTGCCCTTTGAATAGCTAGGCACCTGCTCCGATGCGGCCGCCGGACCCGGCCAACTCAAAACTTACGGCGTACCCGCCGTGGACAACCGAACCGACACGCGGAACCGGCAAGAGCTTGGAAAAGTTGATAGGTGCAAGAAAGCATATCCTTCTGCCTCCGCCCCCGCCCCACCGCGGGTTTCGCCCGTGAAAACTGAGCACTTACCCTTACCGCTCACCGTTGACACTCTCCGCCTTCACCCGCTACCATTTACTAAACTATGGAGGCAAGGTAGATGACCGTCTTTCCCGAACCGCAAATCAGTGAACTCACCGGCGCGACTTTCGAACTCAGCGTGCCGAGTATAATACTCGGCGACAGCGCTTCCGCATTGGAGCGCCACGCCGCCTCTTTGATCGAGAATACGGTCGGCCGCGGCGGCGGCGTCCGCATCCTTCTCGGCACGCCCAAGACTAACCCGTCGATTCCAGCCGCCCTTCTCGACGCACTCGCAGACAAGCCCAACTCCGACCAGGGCTACGTGATCTCATCATCCGTTAACGAGATCATCCTGGCCGCCAACGATCCCGTAGGAGTCCTCTACGCCGCCCAGACACTTCTTCAGATGATCGAGCCAGACGGCAAAATCGCCGAGGGCCGCATAATTGACTGGCCCGAGCGCAAATACCGCGGCATCTTCGCCGAAAGCCGCTGGTGTTCCGAACTAATGACCCTTCAGGATTGGAAAGACGCGATCGACCTCCTCGCGAGCCTGAAGTTCAACGTGCTCAACGTCGGCGTTGCCAACAACTGGATGATGCAATACGAACACAAGCGCTCCGAGTTCTTCCTTCTACCCATTCGCAAGTATCCCGAGCTGCGCGCCCCGCAATCGATTGAATACTACTCCGCCAAAGCCGGTGACTACGTCCGCGCCGAGTATCTGCCGCTGATGTTCACTGAGGACTTCTTCGGCGACGTCGTGGCCTACGGCGCCTCCCGCGGCATCACCGTCTATCCCCATTTCAACACTCCCGGCCACAACACCCTCATCCCGCGCACGATCCCCGAGATATCCGCCAAGGATGAAAACGGCAGCCCTACCGGCTTCGGCTTCTGCCTCTCGAACCCCAAGACCTATGAGGTCATGTTCAACATAGTCGATGAGATCGCCGACCGCTACCTTCTTCCCAACGGCGTCACCTTTTTCCATCTCGGCCTCGACGAGGTTTGGCCGATTCTCGGCATTGACGAGTCCGAGCCTACTCGCGTCGTCTCGCCCTACTGCCGGTGTTCGGACTGCAGGGGCCGCGAGTGGTATGATTGGTTCGTTGACTACGTGGTTGCCCTTTGCAGACATCTGGCCGACAAGGGCTTCAACAGGATCGGGCTTTGGCACGACAGCTTCGTTCGCGGCGGACGTATGAACGAGGCGCTGGCAGATCGCTTCCGCCGCGAGGGCATCATCGACAAGGTGGTGCTCCATTGGTGGCGCTACGGAGGGTTCTTCGATACGATCCACCCCGAACTCGGCATCGCCTCTTGGGTCGTGCCCATGACTGGCTACTATTACTTCACCCCGCTGCAGGATCACCTAACCAACATCTACCTGGCCGCACGCAAAGCCGCCGAGGAGCACGCAGAGGGCGCCGAGTCCTACACCGTCTACTACAACGCCTACTTCCGCAACTACGCCTGCCTCGCCGAGTATTCGTGGAATCCGAACGCGGGAGACCTGGAAGCGTTTCGCGACAAGTACACGCGCTTCCTCTTCGGCAACTCCCCGGAGGGCCGCGAGGCCTTCAAACGCTTCGATTTCACCACCGGCCCGATGGGTCCTACCAACTGGTCGATTTACTACTATTCCACCGCCTACGGCCTCAACCGCCGCGCCCAGTTCATCCGCGAAAACTACCCACGCCCTATCGTAAGCGGCCTTGCCGACAACCCCGGAGCCATTCAGCACAACCTGGGCATGATATGCGAAAACGCCCGCGCTGCCAAGCGAATCTTCGACCAACCCGACCTCTGGCGCCGCAATCCCGCCAATTTGGCGAAGGCGTACTCCGCCGAAATGGCCCGCACGGCCGCGTCCGCCCACATCTTCCTGCGTCTTGCCCAGGCCGCCGCCGCATATCGCGCGATGCAGGAGGACGGCGAGCTGGACATTGACGCGCTCAAGTCGCGCTGCAACGAAATCCGGGCGGCCATAGACGAAATGGACGCTGCCATATTGCAAATCGAAACCGACCTGCCGTATATGGCTCCGTCGATGATTCGCGAACTGACCCTCCAGCGCCGCTTTGCCGTCACATTCCTGGAAGAGCTCGACGAGCGCATAGCGAACTCCCTTGCCGCTGCCGAAATGGCCGCGGGTGGGGCCGAATCCCGCTCCACCGCGCATCCCGAGTCTGTTTCAGGACTTCCCGACCTCGAGTGCCTTCGCACGCGCCCGATCCGCTGGGTAGGCAAAGCCCACAAGGGCGACTGAGTACGAGGAGTTGTGTTGCGGTCTGTCGCGGAATGTGCGCGCGGCGTGTTGCCGGGCCATCCGGAAGTCAGGACAATCCCGCGTCCGGCCCGCCGCCCATCACGATGTGGGCGTCAGTGAGCTTGGTTGACCGATCAACCGGGGTAGGTGATCCTGTCGCCGTCCACCACGGCAAACGGGGTCAACTTGTGCGGCTGTGACTTGGCTGCGTCGAATATCTCGCCCACATCGAACCCTCGCACCACCAGCGCGTCGGCGATCAGCGACCGATGGCAGCGCCACGGCAATGTTTCCGCGCACATTATCGCCGTCGGCGTCGCATTCGCCTGGTCGATGATACGATCCAATGCCTGTCGAAAATCCTCCGTCTGCATGTAGTCGGCGAACCCGCGGAAGCTCTCGTTTCGCCAGCCGGAATTCGGTGAATCCTTTGTCGGATGCCGCAGTCCGCCGAGATCCTTCGCGTGCGAATACGCGATGCCCGCCTCCGGCAGCTTGGCTTCCAATTCATCACGATTGAACTGCGGGTTTGCGCGCGACTGCGGCACGGTGCGCACGTCCACCACGGCCTTGATCCCGTATGTCCGCAGCGCCTTGACCAGATCGTCGAAGTTCCGATTCGAATGCCCGATTGTCCAGACGGTGGCCACAATACGACCGTCTTACCCGCGTTTGAAGGACATTCCTTCACTGCCGGACTATACTTATTTGGCAAAACGGACAGGAGGAACTTTGCAGATGGCTCAGACTCAGCTTGCCGCTCAGATGTATACGCTTAGAGAGTTCGCAAAGACGCCGGCCGATCTCGCCAAGACGCTCGCCAAGGTCAAGAAGATCGGCTACGACGCCGTGCAGATATCGGGCGTGTGCGCGCTGCCGTATTCGGACCTGCACAAGATGCTGCAGGACAACGGCCTGGTATGCTGCGCGACGCACATCCCATACGAGCAGATGCGCGACAATCCCGCCCAGGTCATCCAGGACCATTACACCATCCAGTGCAAGTACGCCGCTATCGGCGGACTGCCCGGCAGCTATCGCAACGCGGAGGGTTATCATAAGTTCGCGAAGGAAGCGACCGAGGTCGGCAAGCGCCTCGCCGAGGGCGGCTTGCACTTCGGCTACCACAATCACAGCTTCGAGCTCGAGAAATACGGCCCTCGCACCGGCCTCGCCATCATCTACGAAGACAGCGATCCCAAGTATCTCAAGGCCGAGATCGACACCTACTGGATTCAGCACGGCGGCGGCGACCCCGCGGCGTGGATCGAAAAGCTGAAAGGCCGAATCCCGCTCGTTCACCTCAAGGACATGACCGTTCGCAAAGGCAACCCAATCATGGCCGAGGTCGGCGAGGGCAACCTCAACTGGCCGGCGATTATCGCGGCGTGTAAGAAGTCCGGCGTGGAGTGGTATATCGTCGAGCAGGACACCTGCGAGCGCGACCCGTTCGAAAGCCTCGCGATCTCGCTGAAGAATCTGAAGTCCTGGGGGCTGAAGTAGGCGATTCTACCCCGGACACCGCAATGCTGCCCCAACAGTGAAACGGAGGGGCGCAACGGAAAGATTTGTCAAATAAGGTATAGTCGCGGCCGGTCGGCATGGTACAAAACGATTAGGGTAGTACGGAGGGCCATGTGCGTCTCCGGCAGCATGTCGTAGTAGCACCAATCCTGCTGTGCATTGCCTCGTGCGGCGTGCTCGCCGACACCGTCGCCGGCCCCAGACCGAACGCGGAAACGCTTGAGAAGCTGGGCGACTGCTATCGCATGGCAAACACTTCGCCAAGGCGGTCAAGCGCTACGAGCCAGGCCGCGCCCCTGATCGAAGAGCTAGTCAACAAGTACCCGGACGACGGCCCATACCTGCCCACAGTCGCCGGCCGCATGTATCAGGACATGAAGCAATACGACAAGGCGATAGCCTTGTTCAAATTCGTAGTCGAGCGTTTCCCCAACTCCTGCTGGCAGCTCCGGGACGCGCTCGTGTGCATAGCCGAGTGCATGTGCCCTCAGCGGGGATGATCGGGAACCTAAAACTTAATCGCCGTACCCAAGACCGAAACGAGTCTGGGGAGGCTTGTCACGAAATCTGCAGCTAGATGGGTTGTCGTGGCAGCGGTGTGTGCTGTCGGCATCCGCTTCGGGTTGCTGCCGCTGCTGGCGCCGTCGAACCACTGCGGCATCGTTGGGCTCGGCCAGGGGGTTTGTGATCTGGCCGCTTTCTTCGACTCACTGCTCAAGAAAGGCCGCAAAGAAATCAAAGAGATCAACGCAAAGATAACTGGACGGCAGGTGGTCGACGGAGTCGATTGCATTGTCGTCGAGTGGGGGTTCGAGGTCACCGAGGGCAGCGAAAAGGGGACGCGATGGGTGTACAACTTCTGGGTGAGCCCCGACCGAGGCTACACGTTGACCCAGTGTAAGGAATGGCGAGTACGGCCGCAGTCTTAGGAAAGGGAACTGGCCGTTGACGCTCAGTGCGAGACGGTGTGTAACGGGGGCGTCTGGGTACCGCGACGATACTCCGAGACCCAATACGATCTCGACCGAGGCGGCGGGACGGCTCCTGGCATCAGCTCCTTGTGTGTGACTACCTGCGACGACAACTTTGCGTGGAACAAGGCAGTAAGCTCGGATGACTTGACGCTTGTTCTGCCCTCTGGAACCCAGGTCCATGACTTCGCTCTAGATTCACTCTATGCGATTCCGTAGGGGTGGCGTACGAGCCCTCCTGTTGCTGGGCAGCGCGGAGCGAAAGGGCTTCGCCTCGCTCCCAAGTTTGCGCACGGCTTATTTCCCTAGCAACGACTCCTGATCCACCACGAAAGGAGCTACCTCTTGCCAATGTACCTTCGCCCGCATCTGGTTTTCCTGGTCGTGAGCCTGCTTGTGGCAGCATTTGTCCAACCCGCGTTCTCCGAGTGCGTCAGGTGCGCGGATTCCCAAATGCTCTGCGGACCGTACTGCATGCTTGAAGTGTGCAGCCGGTTAGGCGTTCCCTCTGACCTCAGCGAGATGAAAGAGCTCTGTCGGTACGATGGGGTAACCGGTACAACGCTCGCCGGGCTTCTGAGCGCCGCTACGGCCAAGGGTCTCGAGGCGGTGGCTGTGAAGCTCAGTCTTGCCGACCCGCTCCAATGGACGTACCCCGCCGTTGCTCACCTCTGGAGCAATCACTTTGTCCTTGTGGAACCCGGGGACGCGGACATGGTGAAGGTAACCACCGCCCCGCCCGGCAACATCAAGGGCGAGGTCACCATCCACACCAACGACCCCGGCGAGCCGCAGATCGAACTCCCCGCCTACGCCTACGTGGAGCGGTAACCACCCCGCCCGCACTTTCGACTTTGAACTCTGTACTTACGCTGCACGCAAACCGGCAAATGGTGGCCGGCGACCTATATGATCTCCAACTCGTTCTTACCCGGCAGCGGCGGGAAGGGCGCGGTCGGCAGCGTCTGATACCAGAACGCGCACGAGGCAATGTCGTCGCGAAGCGGCAGGTACCTGCCGCCCGACATCCAGCCCAGCGCCTGCATGGTCACCCGCAGGTCGGTCTCGAACCGCACCGGGTCCATTATGTGCCAACGATACAGGCCGAACCGCGTCTGAGACTGATACGTCCCGTCAGGACGGATTACCTGCGGCATTCCGGCGTAGGGTGTGGTGAACTCGACATACTGCCCGCCCACGTTGAACCCGTAGGACCCGCAAAAGTAGTCTTCCGTGCCTGTCCCGCAGATGGTGGGGAACTCGGTGTCGCCGTCCATGAAGAACTTGATCTCGCCCTCGCCCCACCAGCCGTTGTTGTTGACGCCCCAGGCCATATACACGCCGACGAACTGCCCTCGGCCCTTGACCCCGTCCAGGATGGTAAAGTCCTTCTTGTAGGGCAAAGGATTCTCGCGCCGGAACTGAGCGTGGAAGTACGCGGCGTCATCAGGGACATCGGTCAGCGCGTAGTTGATCTGATAGAACAGCACCATCGCCTCTTCCGCGATGTTGGTCATCGTGATGCGACAGCGTTTGCGAAACGGCATCTCCCAATAGCAGTTGAGGCCGCTGCCCGGATTCACGCACACCGCCAGCGAAGATACTTGCGCGAACTTCTGCCACCCGCAAGCAAAAAAGTCGCCGACAGGGCACTCGACCGATGGCTGCTCCTGGTCGTCCCAGTAGATGCGCAGAATATTGAATCGCCAATGTCCGCCCGGCGTCATCCATATCTGCTGAATGGCGCCCGGCCCTTCGATGTCGGCAAGCACCCGGCACTCGCCCGGCTCGATCCGAATCGCCGGTGATATCTTCCAGCCCCGCCCCAGCTCGCGCGCCGCATTGGCGCCCAATCCTTCGGTTGCCATTCCGCCCCTGCCTTTGGCGCCATCGAAATTCTCCGGGCTGATCGACCGCGTCTTCGCACTCGAAAGCAGGGGCAGGGTGCCCAAGCTCATTCCAAGTCCGTTGAAGCTCATTGAGTTATCTCCACCTTTCCCAGTCTATATCTGTGCTGCCCATCATCGTCGGCCAGCGGAAGCGCGATTGTGGGGGTGCCGTCGCGCCTGCCGACTGAGACGAATACATCGTATATCCCTGGTTTCGTGGTCGGTGCGATGAGGCCGACCGTAAACTCACTCGTGTGTTCGCGTACCGGCGCCTTGCCGGGCGGGCCGACGTCGAGGGTGCGCATGTCGAGGCTGTCATCGGTCAGCACCGACACGATTCCGCCCTTTTCATCCTTTATAGTTAGCGCCATGAAACCGCCGGGGTAGCACGGCGCGACACCGGCATTTGCCCACTTGGAGGTGACCTTGAAGGGCTTGCCGATCGTGATCTTGTCCGGCCAACTCAGCTCTTTTAGCTGCAGGCGGTAGCCGAGCCGCAGGTTGATTCGATCTATGAGCGCGCGGTTTTCCTCGAGTTCCATGCGCGGCCACCAATGGATCGAGAGGAAGCTTGCGTGATAATCTTCTACGGCCTTTAACAGCAGCGAGCCGTCGCCCCAGTTGCCTGCTGCCTTGGATGGGCCATAGTGCTCATGCTCGAGCACCACCGGCTTCTTCGGCCAGAACTCCTGTGCCATTTCGGCGTGGTACCACGACCGCGGCGGCGGTTGAACCAGAATTGAGTCGTCTCGAAGGCTGACGCCCTTCGAGAGTGCGTAGTCGGTTAGGGGAAAGTGGCGGCCGGGCTTGTCGTGTCCGACCACGTCGTCTTCAATCGTCAGTAGCGTGTGCGGAAAGTGCTTGACCCACAAGTCGATGTGCTTGCGCACGATCCTATCCGCTTTGTCGTCAGGAACCTGACTGGTCATAAACGTATGACCTTCCCCCCAGAGGCCGTAGCTGCCGATGGATACGAATGCGACGTTGGGGTTACCATCATAACGTGCCGCCAGTGCCCGTAGAAAGTTGTCCAGCTTTTGCAGAAAAACCTTATCACTGAAGTCCGGATCCCAGCACCAGGCCCTCTCCGACTGCGGAGCGGGGCCCTTGCCGAATTCGTAAAACGTGCCCTTCGCGCCGGCATTTTTGACCCATTCGGGGGTTGCGAACGCGGTCCAGTTCTCGGAGCAAGTAATATCCAGTGCAACTTTCTTGCCTTTTGCTATCCATCTCTGTGCAGGTGTGTCCAGGATTGGCCAGTTGAACTTGCCCTCTTCCGGCTCGATGAACGACCACGGAATGCGCATAAAGACCGTCGAGAGCCCCGGAAAATCATCTACGGTGTCCGACGGCTCCAACTGCGAACCGTAGTTGGCGGGCACGTTGGAGTAGAAGTACAGAACCCATCCCATGTCGGGATTGACGAGCGCCGCGCCCGTGTCCGCGGGCTTGACGGTAACGAGCGACTGCGCCGCGGCAGAGGCCGCCGTCAGCATTATTGCCGCAGCGGATGTTGTCCAGTTCATTTCAATGTCCTCCAGGTCCGCCGGGAGTCAAGGGCCGACACCCGCCGGCTACTCAAGGTAGAACGCGAATACTCGCACCGACTGCGCGCCCCACGTTGAATCGAAGACCGCGCGGACTCCGTCCACTTCGGCGTTTATGTCCGTCCGCACCAGCCGCTGGTGGTTGTCTTTGATTGTGCGCCACGGCTGCCACTGTCCTCCGGAGCGAATTTCGATGTGCAGGTCTCTTACCAGTTCCTCCGGCGGATGTGTGAGCTGGTCGTCGCGTTGGTGATAGCTCATCTGAACCAGCCTGTGAAGCGCGCTGTCGAGTATGAGCGTGGCACTTTTCACCGCCCGAATGTCCTTCCATGTATACTCGATGCTGTCCCCGACGCGCCCCGTCCACGCGTGCGGATCGTCTTTTACGGGCCTGTTGATCCCGTCGCGGAGCGGCTCCGGGGCGCCGGAGGACGCATTGAGCGCCGCGCGGCGGGTCAGATCGGAGAATTCCTGCTTAACCCACGGCAGATAGGCGTCCTGCCGCAGCAGCGACTGCTGAAGTTCGCGGATATGCGAGCTGCCGACCTCACGCGGCGATATGCCGAGTCTTGCCGCCATTGCGGCGGCGGTTCCGACCGCCTGACCCATCGACGAGGCAGTGCCCATCACGCGCGTCGAGCTCATTGCAGCGTGCGACGCGCTTGCACACCGGCCCGCGAACATCAGGTTGTCGACGTTTTTCGAATACAGGCAGCGATAGGATATCCCGTAGGGCGATGGAGCCGGATGAAATATGGTCGGCTTGCCCGGGTGGCGGAACCCAGCCGGATGATGATCGTCCATCGTCCAGCCGCCGTAGGCAACGAGATCGTCGAACCGCCCCTCTGCCTCGATGTCGTTTTGCGTCAGCACATGATCGCCGATGTATCGCCGGCTCTCGCGTTTGCCGGGCAGGAACTGGACCCACTCCAGCGCCCAGTTTTCCGCGCCGTGGTCGCCATGGTTCTTGAGATGGTCCCACATGCCGTAGACCGTCTTGAGAAGCTCATCGCGGATTTTCTCCGTGTCGGCGATGCTGTCGTCCTCACCGCCCAACTCCAGCCACCAGTAGCCCATCTCCAGCCATTTATGGCCTCGGTAGGGCAGGGAGTCGTCGGTCGGATAATCGTATGCCCACGATGGCGGTTCGAACGGCTGCGGCGTGCCCATGTCCTTCGCTTGAAAGAGGCAGGTCATGCCCATTGTCTTGCGGTCGGCGACCTCCGGCTCGATCGACTCGTTGTATTCGCTTCGCGCCTCTCGTCCGACTCGGTATTGCGCGCCCGTAAGGGGAGCCAGGATGGCATCTCCTGAACAGTCGGCAAAGATTGCGGCCTCGATCGTGTGGTAGGTTTGGGTAGTCGTTTGCCAGCCGGTGACGGACCTGATGCGCTCGTTGTCAACCCTAGCGTCCATGACCGAGCAGTTGAGGAAGTGGGTGATGTTGTCTTCGAGCAGAATCTTCTCGTAAAGGATTGTATCCCAGATAGAAAAGCTGCGCTGCGGGTTGCGGCGGAGGTTGTCGAGGCGGATTTCCTCGAGTATGCCGGTCTCGCGCATATTCGGAATCTTGTTGTGGCGATCCGCGCCGCACACGTGAACACGTATCTCGCTCGAGGAGTTCCCGCCGAACACGGGCCTGTCCTGCACGATAGCGACCTTCGCGCCGCCTCTCGCCGCCGCGACCGCCGCGCACACCCCTGCCATCCCGCCGCCTACTACGCACACATCGAATGCGTGAGAAAGACGCTTCATCGCTAACCTCCCGTCTTCTGCTCCATCTCGATTTCGTAAATCGCCATTTCGCCCGGCTTGAGCGCACCCATATCGGGGTTCCAAACGCCGCCTACGAGCCTGGTTGTCGTTTTGAGGACGCCGTCCTCGTCGTAGCACTTCACGACATATCCGCCCGATTTCGACTCAAGCCACGGCGACAGATCGCAGGCGATGCTTGCCGTCGGCTAATGCTGGTTGACGACGATCACCAGCATACTCTCCGGCAGCACGTATGCGCTCACATGCGCCGCGCTCGGCTGCGTCAGAACGCACTCGCCGATCAACGTGCCGTCGGTGAAGTATTTCAGAAACCGCTTTCGCAAGGCTGCGCACTGCTTGAGGGCCTTGCTAAGTTTGGGGTAGTTGGCGATATAATCCGAGCCGTTGACCGACTCCTTCTTTCGCGGGAAGACGTTGAGATACATATTGTCCGCGAACGCGTTCTTGACCGATAGCGGCGACTCCGAGATGCAGCAGTTGACGCGCGGGGCCGGAAAGACGCTCGTGAGCGGACGGATGTCCCGATAGCCGCCCCAGTTCCACGTGTAGTCGAGATATGCGCTGTCGATCTCGAAGTTCCACAATTCCTCGCCGGAAAACGTCGATTCGGGGTCGCGCTTCCGCGAATATGCGCGGATCTGTTCGCTGAGGGTGTTCATGTTGGGGGCGGGGTCCTTCGTGCTCCAATACTGATCCCAGCTCAATGATGGGATGCCGATGTCCACAAGATGCTTGCAGCTATCGAGCACGTCCTGCTGCCATTGGGGGTTGAGAGGGCCGACTTGCACGCACGAGTAGGCCGTTGCGTAGGGCGGGTTCCAGCGCGGGATCAGCTCCGTATGGTATGTCCAGCCGTTGTTGCTGGTGACTTGCGCCCCGTATCTCGGCGCGGTGGAGGGGTTGGCCTGGATCACGCTTATAAAGGGCGCGACGTTGACGCCGAGCTGTCTGCACTGCCTGACGGCTTCGGCGAGCTCTTCTTCGGTGCCGAGGTGGGCAAACGGGCCCGGAAGCGGCAGCGTAAAGCCCTTGCACCACGCCCAGATTACCATTTCGTCGAGGCCGTTCTCCTTGGATTCTTTCGCGAGCTTCGGAAGGTCCTTGAACGTGAATATGGCGTCGAGCGGGTCCTCGGGATTGGTCTGGCACATCCAGACCGTGCGGTAGCCCAGGCCCTCGCGGACGTGTTTCGGCACGGCAAAGTCGCGCTTGATGTGCGACCTTGCCCAATCCCTGAACGGCTCGATGCCCTTGGCCCAGCCGCTCGTATGAGGCGTCAAAACGAACTGCCCGCTCTCCCACTTTTCGCCCGGTTTGATCGTGACGTCGTGCAGGCAGAGCAGCCGCAGCTTTTCTTCGATCTCGGAGAGCTGGAGCATCACCTCGACCTGTGGGTCCCATCCCCATCGTCTCGGAAACAGGCTGAACCCGCCCGCCAGGCTGCCGAAATCGAGCCAGCGCGCTATCATCGGGTTGAAAAGCCCGCCGGCCTGGTAGCGCGCGGTCGAGCAAGCCGCATCCACCATATACTGCGTGCTGAGCCGCCACTCGTCCATCCGCAGATCGACAAACGGAGTCGAGGCGAACCCGGCGCACTTGAACTGCGTCTTGTCCACCCCTGCAAACGGCAGCAGGCCCGCGAGGTCAGGGAACACTACCTGCCTTACGGCGTTCGTCGAGTTATTGACGACATCGCAGCTCATAACGACCGACTTGCCGTCCTCGCTCGCGACCAACCTGACCGTCGCCGAGACGTCGCCGAACTTGTCGAACTTGCTTCTGCTCGCACCGAGCTTGGGCCAGTTGATGACGACGGCGTTATCGGTTGCGGTGACCCGTGCGCCGTGCGAGTATCTTGAAGCTAGGCGCAGCGCTTCAAACGCGGGGGTGGGGTAGGCGAGATCGATCGCGCCGGCCCGTTCGACGCTCGAATCGAGCATCACTTCGACGCCGGGGTATTCCATCCGCACGATCCCGCCCGTATCCGAGTCGATCTGTACTTCAAGTCCGTTCAGCGACGCCTTGACGACGTCCGCCGTCGAACTCCCCACTATCGTCATCGCGCCGATGACCGCTAAAGCGGCTGCCGTGCTCGTCATAGATGGCCCTCCAATTTGCTTTCCGACTCTATATCACTTCCAGATAGTCCTTCTCCGGCAGTGCGGGAAACGGCGCGGTCGGCAGCGTTTGATACCAGAATGCAACCGACGCGATGTCGTCCCGGCTAGGCAGGTAGCGCCCGCCGGAGCGCCAACCGAGAGCCTGGATCGTGACTCTGATCTCGTTTTCGAACCGGATTGGGTCCATTATGTGCCAGCGATACAGCCCGAAACGCGTCTGCGACTGATATGCTCCGTCAGGCCGTATCACCTGCGGCAGGCCCGCATACGGCGTGGTGAACTCGGTATATTGGCCGTTGCGGTCGAAGTTATACGACCCGCAGAAGTAGTCCTCGGTACCGGTCCCGCAGATGGTGGGAAACTCTTCGTCGCCGTCGAGGTAGAACTTGATTTCGCCCTCGCCCCACCAGCCGGTATTGTTGACCTGCCAGGCCATATACGTGCCCACGTAGTGCCCCTGGCCCTTCACGCCGTCGAGGATCGTATAGACTTCCTTATAGGGCAGGGGATTTGTGCGCCGAAACTGGGCGTGGAAGTAAGCGCAGTCCTCGGCAACGTCGGTAAGGGTGTAGTTGATCTGATAGTAAAGCACCATCGCTTCGGCGGCGATGTTGGTCATGGTTATGCGGCAGCGTTTGCGAAACGGCATCTCCCAGTAGCAATTGAATGCGCTGCCTGGGTTGACGCAGACCGCAAGCGACGAGACCTGTGCGTATTTGCCCCATCCGCACGCAAAGAAGTCGCCAACCGGGCACTCCACCGACGGTTGCTCCTGATCGTCCCAATAGATGCGCAGGATGGCAAAGCGCCAGTGGCCGGTCGGGGTCATCCAGATCTGCTGGATTGCGCCGGGGCCGTCGATGTCGGCGAGTTCCCTGCACTCGCCCGGCTCGATTCGAATCGACGGCGATATCTTCCACCCCCTTCCAAGCTCGCGAGCGCAGTTCGCGCCGGTGCCCTCGGTCGCCATCCCGCCCTTACTCTTCTCGCCGGTGAAGTTCTCCGGGCTGATCGAGCGAGTCTTTGCGGACGATATACGGGGCAGATTGCCCAGGTGCATGCCGAGTCCGTTGAAAGCCACGGTATCCTCCATATCGAAACTGGAGGTCGAAGGTCCGAATTCGGGCCGCCGGCCTCAAACGATATTTGGTGAAGTCTAGCACACACGAGCTGGGCTTGGCAAGAATCGGCGGCTTGTTTCGCCCAAACCCAAAAGTCGGAAACGAGCAAAACGGAGCGCACCCTTCCGATCTGCCGATTCGCGGGCTTTCGTCCGCGGCTAGGCGCGTGCGGGATGCACAGACCCTCGGACAGGGGTGCCGAACGACCGGCGCTGATGTCCCGGCCCGTTGCTGCCGACAATGACAACTGTTAGCGCATTCATGCTTGAGAACCAGCGCCTTTACACGCAATAACCTTAGGGCTGCCACCAACGGCTGGGGACGGACAGGGCGGAGGCGAGCGCAATGCGTGAACGGCCACGATATGTAGTTCTTTCTGATGGTGCGTCGGCGTTTGCGGCGGTAGGCCGTGACGGCTTTCTCGCGTTGAAGACTGCCGGCTGCTGTGGTCGGGACGCGACCCGGAGGTGCTGTCGTGGCCAATAACGGACGGTCTGAGGGCAATGTTCGATTCCCCGTCGCTTTGGTTGCGGCAGCCGCGATTGCGATGCTCAGCCTGGCTATATGGTCGCGCTGCGTCGAACACTACGCCGAAGCCAGATATCAGGACGACGTGTCCGCCCAGAAGGCAATAGCCTACAATTCAGCCCGGATCCTCCATTTAGATGAAGCTCTAACCATGTCTGCCCGGATGGCGGCGGCCACCGGCGATAGGATGTGGATTGATCGTTACCGCAGACTCGCGCCGGAGTTGAATCGCCTCATCGATCGGACTGCGGACCTCGCAACCTCGGCGAGGGCCCGCGAGCGGATTGCCGCACTCGACCACTCCAATAGCCATCTGGTTCGACTTGAGTGCGAATCGTTCAAGCTCGTCACTGCCGGCAGGCGTAAGGAAGCCTGGGCGTTGTTGACCGGACCGGAATACCTTCGTCACAAGGCGATCTACTCCAGCGCCGTCAATGCCTTCTTGCGCGAGGTCGCGGCGGACCAGGAGAGCCGTTCTCGCACAGCCGCCAAATCCGACCGCCTCAGGTTCTTGTTGCAGGCGGTGCTCAATTGCCTGGCGTTATCTCTGTGGCTTTTGGCATTGTGGAGGATCGGCTTGGGCTGGAAGCGCAATTGCGCGAAGCTGCGAGAGAGCGAGGCAAACATCTCGACTACCCTGCACTCCATTGCCGATGCGGTCATAGCCACGGATGCGGATGGTCGGGTCGTTCGCATGAATCCCGCCGCGGAACGGATGACGGGATGGGTTCTGTCGGAGGCTGTCGGACGTCCAATATCCGATGTCCTGGCCATCGTTAATGCCGAGACCCGTGAACCCGCGCCTATTCCTATAGACGAAGTGCTGTCCACCGGCCGGGTGTGCCATCTTGCCGACCATACCACACTGATCTCTCGCGACGGCGCAGAACGCCAGATTGCCGACAGCGCCGCTCCTATTCGCGACGGTTCGGGAGCTATCGTCGGTGCGGTTTTGGTTTTCTCCGACGTGACCGAGCAATACCGCGTGCGGCAGGCGCTGCTGGACAGCGAATCGCGCCTGCGAGCCATCGCCGACTCCGCCCAGGATGCCATTCTGATAATGGACCCCGAAGGGCTGATAGCCTATTGGAATGCGGCTGCGGAACGTATGCTTGGCTACACGAGCGCAGAAGCTATCGGCCAAGAACTGCACTCGTTCATTGCGCCGTCGCGTTACTATGAGGCTTATAGGGCCGCATTCCCAACGTTTCAACAGACCGGCAGGGGCTCTGCGATAGGTAAGACGCTCGATTTGGAGGCCAGGCGAAAAGACGGCGAGGAGATATCGGTTCAGTTATCGCTTTCGGCAATCCACATCAATGGCGGATGGCACGCCGTGGGCATCCTTCGGGACGTAACTGAGCGCAAGCAGATGGAGGAAGAGTTGCACGCCGCCAAGGCCCAGCTCGAGGCAGCCAACCGTCGGCTCGAAGCGGCTCTACTCGCCGCCAAAAGCCGTGCAGCGGATGTTGAGGCCGCGAAAGAACGGATCGAGGGACAGGCCTTCGAGCTGGCCCACCAGGCAACTCACGATGCCCTCACCGGCTTGCCGAATCGCAAATATTTAGAGCAGCATCTCGGCGATCTCGTCGCAGGCAGATCAGGCAAGAAATCGCGCAGGCTGGTTGTGCTTTTCCTCGACTTGGACAGGTTCAAGCTTATAAACGACACCCTCGGGCACAGGGTGGGGGACCTGCTGCTTGTTGAAGCCGGGCGAAGGCTGCAGTCCTGTCTGCGTTCGGGGGACTTCTTGGCGCGCTTGGGCGGTGACGAGTTCACGGTCATCCTTCCCAGGTGTCGCAGTCGCTCGATCGCTGAGTCGGTGGCTTCCCGGATAATCGACAGCATCAGCCGGCCGTTTGAGATAGAGGGCCAAAGGTTCGTAATCGGGGCGACTATCGGCCTGGCGAGCTACCCTTCCGACGGCCGGGATGTAGTATCCTTGCTCAGACATGCCGACGCGGCAATGTACCAAGCCAAGCAGGCGGGCCGCGGCACGCTCCGTTGGTTTGCCGGACATCTCGACCTCGACAACCAACAGCGAGCCGACATCTCGGCCGACGTCCGCACGGCTCTGGAAAAGGGCCAGTTCGTTGTATATTATCAGCCCATCGTCAGCCTCGAGGACGGAAGCATTCTTGCCGCGGAGGCGCTCTTGCGCTGGGAGCATCCCGAGAAGGGATTGATCTCCCCCAGCCTGTTCATACCAATCGCTGAGGAGATTGGCATTATCGGTCGGATCGGAGACTATGTGCTACGCACGGCCTGCGCCCAGACGATGGCGTGGCGCAACGAGGGAATACATTTGTCTCAGATCGCCGTCAACGTGTCGCCAACGGAGATTCTCGACGTGGGGTGGCCCGACACGGTCAGCGGAATTCTGGCCGAAACCGGGCTTGAGGCGCGATGCCTCAATCTGGAGCTGACCGAAAACGACTTCGCTGCGGACTGTGATTCGATCACTAAGGCCGTGCAGAGAATGCAGGAACTCGGGGTATGTCTGAGCATAGATGATTTCGGCATGGGCCGTTCGTCGCTCGGTAGGCTTAAGAACCTCCCCGTCACCCAGCTAAAGATCGACGGCTCATTCCTCAGGGACATCGAGCACAGCGAAGACGACGGCGCACTCGTGCGCTCCATTGTTGAGATGGCACACGCCCAAGGCATCAAGGTGACCGCCGAGTGGGTGGAAACCGAGCCGCAGATGGAAATACTGCGCTCAATGGGCTGCGACTTCGCGCAGGGATACATCATCAGCCCGGCGTTGTCGGCGGAAGCGTTTGGGCGCTTCGTCCGCGAATGGCAGCAGAGGCTGTTGCTGAATCGGGCGGCATAACTTCGGCATAGCGAATGCGCCGCAAGACAGCCAACGAAAATGTCGCGCTCCGATCGGCCGCGGCGGCTCCAACACACACTCTACAAAACTCCCCACGCCCTCGCAAGGGTATACGCCATCAGGAATGCGCCTACGTGGTTGGTGTGAACGCCGTCGGTGGTGAAGCCTAGATCGCTATCCGAAGCGCCCCGGCGGGTGATTGCGGAGCGGAATGCCTCGTTCATATCGACAAGCAGATGCTTGCCCTTCGCGGCTACCGCGCGTATGTGGTCGTTATACTCGATCAGCCTGTTATTGGCCTCGTTGTCGAGCTCTTCGCCGATCACGGTCGTGGTAAAAAGAGCGAGTTTCGCGACGGTCTGCTTGGAAAGGCGGTTGACCAGTTCGGCATACTTCGGGCGGAACTCGTCGATCGGCACGCCGGCATGGCCGTGCCAAACGTCGTTGATGCCGACGCTGACCGTAATCCAGTCCGGGTCGTGGGCGATTACGTCGTCGCCGATGCGCTCCAACATATCCGTGACCTTGTTGCCGCCGATTCCGGCGTTAACGAATTTCAACTTCATTTCCGGCATCAGCGCTCCGATTATGCTCTGCACCGCCCTTACGTATCCGTCTCCGGCCTGCGTGATGCTGTCGCCCAGAAACACTATTTTCTGCCCGTCTTCGAGCAAGCATTTTCCCGCCATCGGTAAGCCTCCGTCAAGCTGTCCGCTTCATTCTCTATTACTTGCAAGCCGTGCCTGATTCCTCCAGCAGCAGATTGCTCCGATCATGCACCGAGGCTCGCCTTCGAACCTAACAGGTCTTCGAACGAGGTCATACAAAACGGCGAACTTCACTCACAAACAGCCGACTGCGTGCAACCGTCGACGCGCGTGCAAGCTCCAAAGCGTAGACTGCTCCGGTTCACGATCGATGTCCCCCGCAGCCGCACGCGCGGCTGGATCCGAGAGCGGGGCTGCCTCTTCGACAACGTTGCTGAGCACCTCTTCGCCGGCAACGAGACTGGCACGACCTGGAAACATTCACTTACTGCTTTCTTGCATTCTGCCACTCCGAGCGGTTGGCGACGGGAGTTTGACAACTCAGCCGTGCTTCCGGTATCCTTAACAAAATGTAACGGTTGGGAAACGTGAAGCTCGTAGTACGCAAGTCCAAGCTTTCGGGATCGGTGCGCATCCCGGGATCCAAGTCCCACACAATCCGCGCGGTCGTTATTGCATCGCTGGCGGAGGGCACTTCGCGCGTGCGGGAGCCGCTGGTCGCGTCGGACACGCTGTCGGCGTTCGAGGCTTATCGGCTTCTCGGCGCCGAACCTGACGGTTCGGATGGCGACTGGCTGATCCGCGGGGTCGCCGGCAGGCCGGCAGTCCCGGAGAATGTTATAGATGTCGGCAACTCCGGCACGACGCTTTACATCGCGCTGGCGTCGGCTGCGTTGGTCGACGGCACGACGGTCTTCACAGGCGACGATCAGATTCGCCGCAGACCCGCCCAGCCGCTCATCGACGCATTGAACGCGCTTGGCGCGAAGGTCGAATCGACGCGCGGCAACGGCATGGCTCCCATCGTCGTTCGCGGCCCGATTCGCGGGGGCGCGGTCGAACTCGACTGCAGCAAGACCTCCCAGTATGTTACGAGCCTGCTGCTCAATTGTCCACTCGCGCCGCGAGACACGGTCGTCGAGGCCGAGAACCTGATCGAGAAGCCGTATATCGAAATGACGCTGCGATGGCTCGAAGAACAGGGCATCGAAATCGAAGTCACTCCCTCTCCTGGCGGAAAGGGCTGGGCTGACGGCGCACCCTGTCGATTCCGGATACCCGGCCGCCAGAGCTATCATGCGTTCGACAAGGCGATACCGGCGGACTGGAGTTCGGCAACGTTTTTCGCGTGCGCGGCCGCGATCACCAATTCCGAGTTGACGCTTGTCGGCCTAGACGTCAACGATACGCAGGGCGACAAGGCCGTGGTGCGTATGCTCTCGCAGATGGGTGCGAAGGTGGAGCAGGTTCCGGACGGTGTGCGAATCACGGGCGGGTCGCTTAAGGGCTGTGAGTTTGATCTCGCGGACACTCCGGACGCGCTCCCGGCGATGGCGGTGACCGCGTGTTTTGCGGAGGGCGAGACACGGCTCGTGAATGTCCCGCAGGCTCGTTTGAAGGAGACCGACCGCATCGCGGTGATGCGCGAGGAGCTTTCAAAGATGGGCGCGGACATCGAGGAGCTTGCCGACGGCCTGGTTATCCGCCAAAGCCGGCTCGAGGCGCGGTCCGTTCACGGCCACGCCGACCATCGTGTTATCATGGCTCTGGCGGTTGCGGGGATAGCGCTCGATGGCGAAACAACCATCTCGACTGCGGAGGCCCTGTCGGTAACATTCCCGACATTCGTGGAGTTGATGAGGTCCGTGGGCGCGAGGATCGAGTGCGAGCAATAGGCTATCAGCCACCAGCTATCAGCCCCGATCGCGGGAAGCTGATAGCTGATAGCTGAAAGCTGACGGCTATTCAGCTATAGATCGGATTCGAGACTGGAGGTTGCGTCTTGCTGGGGAACACTTTTGGAAGAATGTTTCGTGTCACTGCGTGCGGGGAGAGCTATGGGGACGCGCTGGTCGCGATCATCGACGGCTGCCCTGCGGGGCTTGAGATTTCGGATGCCGAAGTTCAAGTGGAGCTCGACGCGCGCCGGCCCGGCACATCGCCGCTGGACTCGCCGCGCCAGGAGACCGACCAGGTCCACATCTTCGCCGGTGTGCGTGACGGCGTCACTACCGGCGCGCCGCTGGGCATGATTATCTACAACGTGGACCGGCACGAAATACACGTCAAGCAGTACTACGACGTCAAGGACCTGATCCGGCCCGGCCACGCCGAGTATACGTACATGATAAAGTACGGCAAGTTCGCGGATTGGTGCGGCGCCGGTCGCGCGTCCGGTCGCGAGACGTGCATGAGGGTCGCTGCGGGCGCGGTCGCGAAGAAAATCCTTGCGCGGAACGGCATCGAAGTTCTGGGGCACGTCTGCGAGTGCATGGGCATCAAGGCCCGCCAGCTCAGCTTTGACGAAATCAAGGCCAACTACCGCAAGAACCTCATCAACTGCGCCGACCTGGAGACCGCCGAGAAGATGATCGCGCGCGTGCTCGAGATCAAGGACGAGGGCGACACGGCAGGCGGAACGGTCGAAGTGATCGCGCGAGGCGTGCCCGCCGGCCTGGGAGAACCGGTCTTCGACAAGCTCAATGCTACCATCGCACACGGCCTGATGAGCATCGGCGCCGTGCGAGGAGTCGAGTTCGGCGCGGGATTCGCCGTTTCGAATATGAAAGGCTCCGAGTGCAACGACATCCCTTACGTCGGCGACGACGGCAAAGTGGACTTTAGGACCAACAAATCGGGCGGAATAGAGGGCGGCATATCCAACGGCGAGGACATCGTTGTGCGTGTTGCCGTGAAGCCCACCGCCACTATTTCAATCGACCAGCCGACTGTAAATATGGCGACGATGCAGAACGTCACGCTCGCCGCCATCACTCGACGCGACCCGACGATTACGGCGCGACTGGTTGCGGTCGCGGAGGCGATGGTGCGAATTGCGCTTGTCGATCACCTAATGATGTGGCGCGGCTACGACGCGGTGCAGAACATCGAGCACCCGTGGACGTGATTGCGAGTTACGAATCACGAGTTGCGAGTGCAGCCGCGTCATGCTGAACTCGTAGGGCATGTGCCTGGAGGAGACCCTGAATCGAGTTTAGCGGCACTTAATCGTCTTGCACATCAGTGCGAATGATCGTCGGGCACCACATGTGCTAACCCATCATGATCGTCCAGCACATCCGGCCGAATGATCGTCCAGCACATCCATGTGCTGGACGGTGCTTTTGCGGACATCGATGTCCGCCTCGGGCTTCGCGCCCGCCAGAACGAACGTCGTCGGAGTTGGGGCCGGCACATGGATGTGCCGGCCCATCGAATGACACGAGGTAATCGTCCGGCGCGCCCATGTGCCGGCCCATCGAATGAGCGGATGCCCCGATTCCCAACTCATCGTTCGTCGTTAGTTGGCAGGAAGCAGGAACAGGCGGCCTTCCCCGGCATCCAGCGAGATCTGCAAACCGGGCATGTCGGGTGAGTCATCACGGGCGGGCTTCTCCTTGCCGTCGGACTGATCCACCTCGATCACGTCGTTATCGGGCGCGTCGAACTCGACAGTCGGCCACGTCGTGTAGTTATGGTCGTAGTTAACCAGCAGCGCGGCGCGGCGGCCGTCGGAATGCCTAAATATACCGATGAGGTAGTCTGCGCCCTTGGAGACGGTCTTGATCGGGGAGTGTTGGAGAGCGGCAGCCGGATCGTCGGTAGGCCTGATTCGAATCACCTTTAGGCTGGCCAGTTTCATCAGGGTGGGGCCGAGGTTCTTTACGGCGGCGTTGATGCGCTTGGTTTGATCGTAGTGTCGGGTGCGACGTCCGTCGGCTGAGATGATCGCTCCGCCCTTGGGGAACTCGCCGCCGCGCGGAGTCCAGTAGCAGAAATACAGCACGCCTTTCGCGCCGTAGGCAAGCGAGGTGTATATCTGCCAGCGCAGGTGCGACTCGGTTGGGTCGTAGTGCGGACCGAACGGCATCGTGTTGAAGAAGTTCCAGAACGGGATCTTATACTTGAGCGCGTATTTGCGCATCACTTCGAGGTTCCCGCAATAGCCGTCGCGGCCGTCGGCGGTCGGGGTCAGCATCGGGTAGTAGTCCATGCACAGCACGTCCGGGCCGACCTCTTTGCAGAACCGTGAGACGTATTCGTCATAGGTCGAAGCGCCGAGCTGGGCCGAGTTGGCGTAGTCCGGAAGAAGGTTGATGTAGGCGAGCTTGCCGGGGCGGTTCTTGCGAATCGCGTCGACAGTCGCCTTGAGTCCCGCAAACGCCGCCGTGTTGGGTTCATCGACGATGTGATACCCCCAGCACGCCGGTGAATCGGGCAGCTCCTCCGGTCTCGACAGGTCGCTCCTGACGATGGCCTTCAGCCCGTGCTTCTCGCACAACGCGAGCTGTTTTTGGACTTCCTTGCGGTTTCTGGGACCGAACGCGCCGTGCACGAGTGTGAAGTTGGCGTCGGCGATCTCTTTGTAGCGAGCGTCGGTGATCTGGTCGGCGGGCGGATCGACCCAGAAGCCGATCGCGAACCGATCCTGCACGAACCGTTCCTGCGTGCGCGCGGCCTGCGCCGCCGTTGTCAGCACAGCAACGACCATCGGAAACACCACAATCTTCATCATCATGAACACCACCTCCGCACTGGCCCAGGTGCTGAAACAAGTTCAGCAAAAGATGTCACGTCTCCGGCGCTCCGCCGCCGACATCGAGCGTTTCGAACCGCATCCGCCGCGCGCCCCAGTATCTTTCGTAATACGGCGAGTCCGGGTCGCTGAGCCGCGATATATGCACGCCGCACCGCCCGCCGGAGTGAATGAACCGGTCGTTATCCATTGCTATCCCGATGTGGGTTATCGCCTTGAGGTCCTCGACATGCGGAGGCTTGCCGAAGAACACGAGATCGCCCATCCTCACATCCGCTCGCTCCACGCGCTGGCAGCGCGGATCTCCCGCCTGCATGTGGGCATCGCGAAGAAGAGTGATTCCGTGGATTCGATGCACCAATTGCACGAACCCGGAGCAGTCGAGGCCGAACGGTGATGTTCCGCCCCACAAATACGGCACGCCGATGAATCGGCACGCCGTCTCGATGATCTTGTCCGGCGTCGGCAGCCATATCGCTACCGCCTTGTCCTTGTCCACGAGCTTGACTTCGCACCTGCGCACGAAGCCGGTCCTGCCGTCAGGCAGCCGCAGCTCGACCCAATCGCTGGCCTTATTGCGAGCGGATTTCGGGCCATCGTCCATGGCTTCCAACTCCGCGGCCACCGTCGCCTTCGTGAGTATCATCGCGCGGTCGCTCGGCTGCTCTCGAATTTCCGCCCACAGGCTTCGTATCACCGCAACCGGTCCGCTCGAGGCATAAGCGGGAACCTCATCCGACGGGCTGGAGCGCGAGTCCGAATCAAGCGCCGGCTCCGAGGTAAGCAGCCTCATCGCGTAGCTGGGAATCCAGCCGCGGTAGGTGTCCCACGTCTGCACGTAGTACCAGTCCTTCTGACCGCCCTCGATGATAAGCGGCTCGCCGATCAGCGCCTGGGTCACCCGTTCGGAATCAGCGTCGGCGGTCGCACGCAGTGAGACGACGTTGTTGACGACCACGCCGAGCTGTCCCCCGGCGGTCCTGGTTGGCTTCTTAGCGGTTGGCATACCATTCCTCGCTGAAACGCTTGTGCTGCTCGTCTTCCTTGATGCGCCGCCACCATTCCTGATTCTCCATATACCAGCGAATGGTGTCCCGCATCGCGGTCTCGAAGTTGTGAGTGGGTTTCCAGCCGAGTTGCATTAGCTTGGTGGAGTCCAGGGAATACCGGCGGTCGTGGCCGGGGCGGTCTTGGACATATTTGATGAGGCTTTCGTCCTTGCCTGTGACCTCAAGTATCATCTTCGTGATCTCGATATTGGTGCGCTCGTTTCCGCCGCCGATGTTGTAGATCTCGCCCGGCTTGCCCTTCTCGATGACGGTTTCGATGCCTGAGCAGTGATCCATGACGTGCAGCCAGTCGCGCACCTGCCTGCCGTCGCCGTAGACCGGAAGCTGCTTGCCCTCGAGCGCGTTGCTGACAAACAGAGGCACCAGCTTTTCCGGCTGCTGATACGGGCCATACGTGTTCGAGCCGCGCGTGACGATCACCGGCACGCCGTAGGTCCGGTAATACGCGCGAGCGAGCAGTTCCCCACCGGCCTTTCCCGCCGAATAAGGACTGTTGGGCTCAAGAATGTCCGTTTCCTTCGATGAGCCTTCCGCGATGTCGCCGTAGACCTCGTCGGTCGATATCTGTATGAACCTTTCGACTCCGAATTTCTTGGCCGCTTCGACCAGCACGAACACTCCGAGCACATTGGTCGTCAGCACTGTCTCCGGCTCCGCTATCGAACGGTCGACGTGGCTCTCCGCAGCGAAGTTGACGACGATATCGGCTTGCTCGACCGGCCCGGCCACGTCATCGGTCTTTCGAATATCGCCGCGAACGAACGCGAAGTTGGGGTTGTCCTTGACGTCCTCGAGATTCTCAAGGTGCCCGGCATAAGTGAGCGCATCCAGGACCGTTATGCGGTCCTGCGGGTGCCGCTCCAACCAGTATCTTACGAAGTTGCTTCCAATAAAGCCGGCTCCGCCGGTCACGAGTAGTCTGCTCAAGTTCACTCCTCGGATTTGAATATGTCGCCAGCCGCGCAAGTACCAAGAACTACTTCCGCGGTGCTGCCGTTCTGCAAGACAGCCGTGAGACGGAGCCGACTCTTGCCGTCAAGTGACACGAACTCGTCTCCGATCTTGATGCCTGAATCGCTGGCGAGGTCGTGAACGGCAACTTTCCCCTCAGAAGCTACCTGCTTTACTGTTGCCAACAGGCTGCTGGGCTGCCGCACTACCTGCCTTCGTTCGCCTTTGACTACGAACGGCTCAAGACCCTTGCGCAGAGCGTTGAACAAACTCTGGTCGATGCGTGCTCGCCTCGAGCTCTCGCCTCCCGCAGTGCTTGTGTCAATGACATTGGCCTGCCAAGCGAACTCGTTGCAGTTCGCGTCGTACACCAAGAGATCAATGCGACACCTGCCCGTGGTGCGCGCGCTGAAGCCCCATCTATCTGCGACATAGCCAACGAGTTCCTGAACGACGTAGGCAGCGACATAACGCACTCCTAGCTTGACCGCCACCTCTTTGAACTGGCGGAACCGCAAGGTCTTGGAACCGGTTCCTGTCGAACCTAAGATAGCATCCCCGGCTGCCACGGTCTTCTCGTAGTCCTCTATGCACATCGGCCATCCAAGCTTGCCCGTTGCCTCGGCCGCTAACTTCGGAACGACCCTGCGCGCGTTCTCGTCTGGCGTGGTCACGGCATCTGGGCTGTTACTAGCCGATCCGCCGGCGACAACGACACCTCCGATGACAACGGCTCCGCCACCTGCCTCGGTCTGGCTGCCCGTAGACTTGTTCTGGTAGTTGTAGACTGGCTGCAGTATGGCAATCCGCTCTGGCGGGCGGCCCTGCCCCCAAGTGGTGATCCTCCCCTCGTTCATTGCCCTGATGATCGCGTCGGCCTTCTCCCAGAGCGGCTCACTGTCCCTGGCGAGGCACCGGACCAAAACATTTGCATCTACCGCACATAGTCTACTCAAGGCCTTCTCGTACCACCTGTTCGGCCACCGAACGCTCTGCCTGAGTGATCATACAAAACACCTCGCGCTTACGTTATGCCGCATTTCCGACGCGACGTCGTGGCCGTTCTAAATCAGGTTCAGGGCTTTCAGCATCAGGCGAACTTTATCTCCCAATCATAGGGGATCTTTTCCGAGTTCCATGCCTCCCGGAACTCGTCCGGCTCATTGGGATTATACGGCTGCGTAGGAAAGTTTATCAGCAAAGAGGGCTCCACTCCCACGGTCTTATAGCCGTGCATCACTCCCACCGGGATCTTCAGCAGTATCGGGTTCTGGTCGCCCATAAAGAACTCGTTGACTTCGCCGTAAGTAGGCGAACCCTCACGGCAGTCGTAAACCGCTGCCTTGATCATGCCTTTGACGCAGACCCAAAAGTCGTCCTGTTTCTTATGGTAGTGCCACGCGCGCACCACGCCCGGGTAGTTGAGCGCGATATAAGATTGACCGAACTTCTCAAACATTTCGTCGTCGCTGCGCAGCATCTCCATCAGGTATCCGCGCTCGTCGGCGTGACGCTTGAGCTGTTTAACTATGATGCCGTCTATCATCAGAGCACGCTGACCTCACTGTTGTCACCGAGCATGACCCGGTAGGCTTTCGGCGTCCTGGAGTCTTTGGTAATCTTGACGTTCTTGCCGATCAGGCTGTCGGCGAGCCGGCTGCCGATGTTGAGTACCTGGCAGTCTTCGAGTATGATGCTGTGCTCGACCTCGCTCGAGCGCAGGATCGTGCGGTCGTCGATCGACGTATAAGGTCCCACGAACGAGTTTTCGATCACACATTCATCTGCGATCGCGGCCGGCCCGCGTATCAAGCTCGCGATCACCTTGCTTCCTTTGCCCAGCGTGACGCGCCCCTCTATGCGGGACTGGCTGTCGACCTCGCCGCGAATGTCGGTCTTGATGGTGTCGAGGATAATTCGGTTCGCTTCGAGCATGTCTTCGAGCTTTCCGGTATCCTTCCACCAGCCGCTGACGATGTGGCTCTCTACGCGACAGCCCTTGTCGATGAGATACTGGATCGCGTCGGTGATCTCGTACTCGCCTCGCGCCGACGGCTGGATCGCATGCACGGCTTCGAAGATGTTGTGGTCGAACATATACACGCCCACCAGCGCCAGGTCCGACGGCGGATCCGCGGGTTTTTCGATCAGCCTTACGACCCGTCCCCCTTCCAGCTCCGCCACGCCGAACTCGCGTGCGTTTGGCACGTGCGCAAGCAGAATCTGGGAGTTCGCGTCGGAAGCGGCGTATTCCTCGACGAGCGACCGTATACCGTCGGCAATCAGGTTGTCGCCGAGATACATCACGAACCGATCCTTGTCCAGGAACTCTTCGGCGGTCATCACGGCATGCGCCAGGCCGAGCGGAGCCGGCTGGCGGATATACGTCACCTTAACCCCGAACTGCTCCCCGCTTCCGACCGCGGCCTTTATCTCCTCGGCCGTATCGCCGACGATAATGCCGATATCGGTTATGCCTGCGTCACGAATGGCTTCTATGGCGTAGAACAGAATCGGTTTGTTCGCGACAGGCACAAGCTGTTTCGCGCTGGTGTGGGTGATGGGGCGGAGTCGCGTTCCCTTGCCCCCGGCAAGGATGAGTGCTTTCACGGTTGCCTCCAGTATCGCCTCGGCACTGACGGGATTATACAAGCCTATGTTCGGCATGTCAAACCCGCGTGCACAGGGCAAACCAAGAGCATGAATGAGATCGCGCGGCAAGTGGCGAAGCTTATGGAATGGGAGTCTCTTTCGAGGTTTCCGGGAAACGGTTCGGGTCCGTTTTTGACTATCGTGCTTCCGTACTGGAGAACACTGACCTATGAACAAGCGACCCGTTATTGGCATAACACTTGGCGACCCCGCAGGCATTGGGCCTGAGGTCGTGCTCGGTGCGCTGGCGGACGGAGACGTCTACGACAGGTGCATCCCCGTCGTAATCGGACACGAAGGCGTCCTGCGGCGCGTTTCGAGGGCGTCGGGCGTGTCGGCTGGAGAGATTATCACCGTTAACTCGCCTCGCGCGGCGACGGGCGATAGGAGCAAAGTCGAGGTCGTCCACGTCGAAACGCCCGGCATGGACGATATCGCGCCCGGCGTGGTCAGTGCCGAAGGCGGCGCGGCTGCAAACGCGTTCATCAAGCGTGCGTGCGAACTCGGCCTGGCAGACGAGATCGACGCCATCACAACCGCGCCGATCAACAAAGAATCCCTGCGCGCTGCCGGAGTCGAGCATATCGGGCATACCGAGATGCTGGCGTGCTACCTCGATCAGCCCAACGATGCTTCGGGAAGCTTTGTAACCCGAAGCGGCGTTGGGCGTGCGCAGGGCCTGTCTCCCCTGACCCTCTTCATCACCCAGAACATGCGCATATTTTTCCTGTCGCGGCACTACTCGCTGCGCCAGGCAATTGACTACATCACCCAGCAGCACGTGTACGACTTCATCCGTCGGGTTCACGGCGCCATGACCGAGTTCGGCTTTGCCGATCCCAAAATCGGCCTTGCCGCGCTCAATCCGCACGCCAGCGACGGCGGGCAGTTCGGCACAGAGGAGCGCGACCACCTAGTCCCCGCCGCCAGGCACGCCCGCGAGGAAGGCATCGACGTGTCCGACCCCATCGGCGCGGACTCTGTGTTCAACATGGCGTTGGAGGGCAGGTTCGACTGCGTGATCTCGCTCTACCACGACCAGGGCCACATCGCAGCCAAGACGCGCGACTTCCACGGCACCGTAACCGCCACGCTCGGCCTGCCGGTCTTGCGAACGTCGGTCGATCACGGCACCGCTTTCGACATCGCGTGGCAGGGTAAGGCCAACCCGATCAGTATGAAAATGGCGATACTGGCGGCGGTGGATATGCTGGAAAAGCGCGCTTGACACGCTGAATGCTGAGATGTACACTACTCCCGCTTTTAAGTTTCTAGCGAAGCGAAAGGAGAGTCCCATGCTCTGTCCACAATGCGGGGCCCAAAACTTCGACGGAGCTCGATTCTGCACTGCGTGCGGAGCGCAGCTCCAGTCCCAGACGGTCCCGAATGTCCAGCAGCCTGGCGTTCCGCCCTACGTGCGCCTAAGATAAGCGGACTGGCGATCGCGTCGCTGGTTCTCGGCGTCCTGGGGTTCCTTACGTGCGTGGTCACGGCGCTCCCGGGGCTGATACTCGGAATCATCGCCGCAGCCAAGATCAACGCCAGCCGCGGTCGGCTGACCGGCCGGGGGTTTGCAATCGCGGGTATAGCCACGTCCGGGGTGGCCATTCTGCTGTCGTCGGTGATGGCCGCGTTCGTGTTGTTCCCCGGCTTTGCCAGGGCTCGCGAGTCAGAGCGGATATCGACCTGCCAGAGCAACTTGAAGCAGTGCGCTCAGGCGCTGAAGATGTACTGCGATGACTTCAATGGCACCATGCCTTCGTCCGCCGTCGGGGGACAGCCGTACACGACGTTCGGATGCACGCTGTGCGCGGGCGGGCAGAATGCCTTCCCAAGCTCGGTCAGGGTGACCGTCTGGGAGATGCTCTACGACAATATGAGAAACAAGGACATCATGTGGTGTCCGTCGGACTCTCAGGATCACCTTGTGGCGAACGCGCAGACTTCGTATTTCTACAAGTACGCCAACGACTTTGCCTGGAACTACACAGCCAACCCGAAAAAGAAGATGAGCGACTATGGCTATGAGAGCGATCAGATCGCTTTCTACGAGTGGAAGGGCTGGCACTACGAAGACCAGGGCGGACTGAAGGCCGGCTCGGAGTGTAACGCGTCATTCATCGACACCCACGTTGAGAAGATCGAGATTCCGTCGTCCGGCCGCACGACTGCGATGACCGGCGCGGGCGATGCAACCAGCCTCAACGAGCCGTTCTTCTACAACTGCTACGTAATGCCCGGTGGCGCGGAGGTTATAGCCCCAGACTCCATTACGACGACCCCTTGGGGTCAGGGCTGGGATCCGAGCTGCAACTACGACAAGCTTTGATGAGGGTCTCGGTTCTCATCCCCGTGCACAACGCCGAATGGACGGTCGAGTCGGCGCTGGCGAGCGTGCTGCGGCAGACCGTCGGCGATGCTTCGGGAGGCTTTCTGACCCGAAGCTTCGCCGACGATCTCGAAGTGGTCGTGGTGGATGACGGCTCGACCGATTCCACTCCGCACATCCTCGATTCGATTGCCCGCCGCGACCCGCGCGTACGGGTGATCCGCACTGCTCGGCACGGCATCATCGACGCGCTCAACACGGGCATCGCCGAGTGCCGCGGCGAGCTGATCGCGCGTATGGACGCCGACGACATATCGCACCCCCGCCGTCTGGCAATGCAGGTCGGGCTGACGGACGAGCGCCCCGAAGTCAGCGTTTGCGGCACGCTCGTGCGCATGTTTCCTCGACATCGGCTCCTCGGTGGCCTGGTGCGCTACGAGCAGTGGCTGAACTCGCTTGTCACGCACGAGCAAATCGCCCATGACATCTTTGTCGAAAGCCCGCTCGCGCACCCCAGCGTGATGATGCGCCGCAAGGAACTTATCGAAATCGGCGGCTACGAGGAGCACGGCTGGCCGGAGGACTACGATCTCTGGCTGCGCTACTACGTAGCCGGCAAACGTTTCGCCAAGGTCCTCCAAACGCTCACCTTCTGGCGGCAGAGCGAGGGCCGACTCACCTTCACCGATCCTCGCTACTCGGTCGAGAACTTCTTACGAGCCAAAGCCCACTACCTCGCTCAAGTCATTCCCCCTCCGCTGCGAGATGACAGAGTCATTCCCCCTCCGCTGCGGGATGACGGAGTCATTCCCCCTCCGCTGCGGAGGGGGTTAGGGGGAGGTCCTTCGCCCGCTTCGCCCTCACCCCAGCCCTCTCCCCCAGGAGAGGGAGCACGTCCCATCATCCTCTGGGGCGCTGGCAAGACCGGCAGACGTCTGAGTAAACATCTGCAGCGCGAGGGCATCGATTTCAAGGCCGTCATCGACATCGACCCCGCCAAGATCGGCCGCACGCTGCGCGGCAGGCCTATCGTCGGCATCGATTATCTGTTGGGCGGCGACAGCATGTCCCCGGCCAACAGATACTTCGTGATCGCGGCGGTCAGTTCCCACGGCGCGCGAGAACTCATTCGCGGGCAGCTTCGCGAAATGGGCTTTTTGGAGTCTCGAGACTTTGTCTGCGCGGCTTGACCGCAGAGCCTGTTTGGGTTATGGTAGAGTCATGGTCTCACTTCGATTGCATCTCCTACTGTCTATCGCGGTCCTTGCGCTGCTTGCAACGGCTGCACGTGCCGGAACCGATGTCCGGCTGCTGGACGCAAGCGGCCGTCCGATCAAGCCCGACCGGCTCGACAGCGTCAGCATCTTCAAGAGCTGTGGGGACTGCCACGACGTCGCCGCAAACGCCAAATCCGTCCACTTCAACCGCAAGTCGCGCGAGGCCGACCCCGAGTCGGCAAGCTGCCTGGGCTGTCACATGCCGCTCAAAGACGCCTTCAACGCCGACGGGACGGTCAAGAAGATGACCACGGCGGTCGATGACCAGACCTGCCTCGGCTGCCACGGCGACCTGGGCCTTCAGCCCGGCCGCCCCGGCGAGAGCCACGAGGGAATGGCGTGCATCGACTGCCATGCCGACGCCGGCCACAAGAGCTCCGGCGCGGCCTCGTGCAAGCGCTGCCATTTCGGGGGCAAGGCGGCGACGCCGTTGCACCCCGGCCTGCCGGCGCTGCACCTCAAGCGCATAGCTTGCGAAAGCTGCCACATCTCCCGCACGCCTTCGGGCAAGGCCCCCGGTTATACCGTCAAGAAGGAGATGATCGTGCCGGTGGATGATACGGGCGCGCCGATCCATCACGGCGTCGACCTGAGCCTGGGCTGTTGCGGCAAGGCAGGCTGTTTGGACTGCCATTCAGCGGGATCGAGGTTCTTCTTCGGCACGACCGTCACCCAGGGGCTGGACGGCAAGACCGTCCGGGTACCCAACTACAAGTCGATGGGGCTGGACTACCGCGAGCTCGAGATCAGTTTTGCGCGAGAGGGCATAATCAAGCGCTATGGCGCGTGGCTGTTCGTGGTCGTCCTGGCGATGACGGTGCTGCACTATCTGATCTTCGGCCCGCACAAGGTACACGTGTCCGAAGACGACCCCGATATCCAGCGGTTCACGCTCTACGAACGGGCGATTCACTGGCTCGCCATGCTGTTCTTCATATTCCTGTCGGTTAGCGGGATTGCGTTTCTGCTGCACAAGGAGACGCCTATGAGCGCGATGAGGGGGCTGCACGGCCAGGTGGGGTGCGCTTTCGTGCTCGTGCTGATCGCGCTGGTGGTGACGTGGTGGCGGCACGCGGTTTTCGCGCCGTGCGACAAGGATTGGATATGCAAGCTGGGCGGCTATCTGTGGATCAAGGGCGACTGCCCTGCCGGCAAGTTCAACGCGGGCCAGAAGGCGTTCTTCTGGCTGGTGGCGGTGCTGGGCGGACTGGTGATCAGCGCGACGGGGATCGCCCTGCTTGTGGGTGGGGGGTTTGCTGCCTCGTGGGTCTACACGCTCCACGACATCGCCGCGATCGCGCTGATCGCAGGCGTGTTGGGTCACATGTATTTGGGGACTTTCGCCAACCCCGGCACGATAATGAGCATCATAACCGGCCGCGTGAAGAAGAGCTGGGCGGAAAAGCACCATTCCGAGTGGGCGAAGAAGCTGTAGCGCCGAGTGCGGACGACCTCCGACCCCTGCCGGCCGGCCCGCGATCACGTAGGCCTTTGGCAGCGAGGAACGAGCGCACCGGGGGGCGGCCTGTCTATTCCTCCAGCCCCCTCATCAGCCTCGGGCTGGCGTGGCCCCTGATGCGCTTTCGCCATTCAGCGGGCGTTGCGAAATCGTCCCCGACCTTCTTGAGCCATTTTTCAAGTTCGGCATCGAGCTTCTCGCGGATCGATTTGGCTTCGGGCTTGTCGATGAGGTTCTTCATCTGATACGGGTCGGCGACGTTGTCATAGAGCAGCCAGGGCGTATCCTTGCCGCGCACGTAGGTATATCGCGCGGTGCGCACGCCCCGCCAGCCCTGGACCGGTATCCCAGCCTCCCTACCCGCGCCGAACACTCGCTCGATGAGCACCGATTCCGGCTTCTTGCCGCCTTTTCCCAGCACGTGCGATGATAGATCGAGTCCCTGAACACCCTTGGGAATCGGCGCGCCGCACAGAGCCAGCAGCGTCGGCATGATGTCAACGGTACTCAGAAGCAGGTCGGTCTTGCCCCCGGCCTTGACCTTACGCGGGTAGCGCAGGATGAACGGCACATTGATGGCTTCCTCCCACGGCACGTTTTTGCCGATCCTGCCCTGGCTGCCCATCATGTCGCCGTGATCGCTCGTGAAAACCACGATTGTGTCGTCTGCGATTCCGGCTTTCTCCAGGGCGCCGATGAGTTTGCCGACGTTCGAGTCGAGCGCCGTAATTGCGCCGTAGTATTGCCGAAGCGTTTCTCGATACGAATCATCCGGCACGTTCTTTCGTTGTCTGAGTTTGGCGGGGTCATACATTTCGGCGAACTTGGCGGGCGGATCGTATTTCGGATGAGGAGGTCCCCAACTCAGGAACAGACAGAACGGATGCGAGGCGTTGCGCTCGATAAAGTCGACCGCGAGTTTGGTCTGGACGTCCGGTGCGTAGCCGGGCATCGGGACTGGCTCCGGCGTGTCGGCGCAGTAGTATGAATCCCAGTGCGGGCCGCCGGTGTTGCGCACGGCCCAGTAATCGAACCCCTGCCTGCGGTCCTTGGGCACGAACGGATCGCCGTTCTTTTCCAGATGCCACTTTCCGATGTAGCCGGTCTTGTAGCCCTGGTTTTTGAGCACTTCGGCGATCGTAACTTCGCTGGTCTGCAGCTCGACGCCGTTAGCGACGACGCCGGTGGTGGTTGCGTATCGACCCGTCAGAAGCGCTGCCCGATACGGCGTGCACACGGGATAGTTGCTGATGCAGTTGGAAAACAACAGCCCGCCTTTCGCGAGCTTATCCATATTCGGCGTGTGAACGTCGGTATTGCCCAGGCACCCCAACGACTGCGCCCGCATCTGGTCGGGGAATATGAACAGTAGATTCGGCTTGCGACCGGTCGGCGCCGCTATCAGCTCCTCTATTGGGTTGGCCAGGGCTGTCGCTGCAGCAATGCCTATTCCGCCCTTTATGAACTCCCGACGGGTGATCTGAGTCATTGACGTAAAGTTCCCCCTTGCTCTCGCTCTTATTTATTATAGACGCCGCACCCTACTACTGCGTAACACCTTGACACGAGCGCTCGCCTGTGGCATTATCGTGCGAGCAGCTTATAGGGGAATTGAGACCGATGGCGTCATCGAATATCGTGAGGATGGGAATTCTGGGCGGCGGATTCGGGGGCGCGTTTCAATGGCACCTGCATCCGAACTGCAAGGTCGAGGCCGTCTGTGACCTCAGCGAAGAGCGCCGAAAGCGTGCGGCGGAAATCTACAAATGTTCCAAGACCTACTGCACGCTCGATGAAATGCTCAAGGACCGCGATGTGGACGCGGTTGCAGTGTTTTCGGGCGCGCCGGACCACGTCAAGCACGCGGCGGCCTGTATGGAGGCGGGAAAACACGTAATCTCCGCAGTGCCGGCGTGCGTGTCGCTGGAGCAGGCCGTCGTGCTTCTTGAATGCCAGAAGCGCACCGGCATGACCTACATGATGGCCGAAACCAGCTACTACCATCCCCTCGCCATCTCGGCCCGCAAGTTCTTCGCCGAGGGAGCGTTCGGAGACTTGTTCTACACCGAGGCGGAGTATCATCATTCAGGCATGGAATACTCGCTCTGGCGCGATAAGGACGGCAGGCCCACCTGGAGGCACGGCCTTCCACCCATGCTCTACCCGACCCACTGCACGGCGTTCCTCGTCGGAGTCACCGGAGAGCGGCTTACCGAGGTGACCTGTGTCGGCTGGGGCGACGGGGATCCGATAATGGACGGCAACCCCTACAACAACAAGTTCTGGAGCGAGACCGCGCTTTTCAAGACCGACCGGGGCCACGCTTTCAGGGCGGCGATCTATTGGCGGGGCGCGTTCGGCGGCTGCGAGCGGGCGCAGTGGTATGGCAGCAAGATGAGCCTTTTCGAGCCGCATCCGAACGGGGTGGGGCCGGTCATCCGTCGATCCATTCACGAGGGCGGGACCGAACGCCGCGAGTTCGAGCCGTATCAGGTGCCCGATTGGAAGGCCGAGATGCTGCCGGAGCCGCTGAGGCTCAACGTCGGCCACGAGGGAGCGGAGCCGTTTCTGACGCACGAGTTTGTGGACGCCATCCTCCACGACCGCAAGCCCGCGATCGACATCCACGAGGCGCTGGCCTACACCATCCCGGGAATCATCGCCCACATGTCCGCCGAACGCGGCGGCGTGCAGATGGCGATACCGGATTTCAGATGAGATTTTCGCCCCGGCTGCGGGGAGAGTTGGGGTGGGGTCGGATGCATGCCAACGCGCAACTTGCTCTCGACACAATCCTGCAGAAGCCCACGCGCGGGATACCCGCGTTTTTCTGCAACATAATGCAGCACGACCACATCGACCGCATCGCCGGTGTGCCGCCGGGCACGTATCGACAGAAGCCGGAAGAGACCTATGTCGCGATGCAGCGCAACCTCGGTGTGTGTCTGCTCGACCAGTACATTCCGACCAACCCGCTCACAATGGGCAGCGCGGGCTTTGAAGGCGCAAGCCACGGCGCGACCACCGGCGCGGAGCAGATCGTGGTCGATGGAATTGTCATCGACAGCCCGGAGGCCGTGGTCGAGCATATGGAACGCTTCGTCTTTCCGCGTCTCATCCGGCAGGCCCGCGACTTCGACGAAGACGCCCGAAAGCAGCAGATCGTCGCTGACCATCAACGAGTCCAGGCCAAGCTCGGCCCGGACATCCTCAAAGGCGGCCATGCGACGGTGAGCATCCCGGCGCTGGCATACGGCACATACGGCTACGTCAACTACTTCTCCGCCTATGCGCTGTATCCCGAAGTGATCGAAAAGCATTTCAAGCTGCAGGCCGACCTTGCCGTTCGCAACAACCGCGCAGCAGCCCGCGCCCACACAGAAGGCAGCCTGCCGCCCATCAACCGCCTCGACCACGACATGGCCGACTCCCGCGGCACGCTCGTTAGCATCGCAAGTCTTGAGAAGATGTGGTTTGCTCATTTTGCGCGCTCGATTGAGCCGATGCTTGCCGCCGACGTCAAGCTCGTCTGGCATTGCGACGGCAATCTGATGGAGATGGTCCCGCGGCTCATCGCCTGTGGCGTAAAGGGCTTCCAGGGATTCCAATACGAGGCGGGCATGGATTACGAGAGAATATGCCGTATGAAGGCCCGCGACGGCGACGATCTGATCATAATGGCCGGCGTTTCCGTGAGCAGAACGCTGCCGCACGGTAAGCCGTCAGACGTCAAGCGCGAGATGGAGTGGCTGGTGGAGCACGGCCCGAAGACGGGGCTGTTTCTGACGGCGTCGAGTTCCGTCACTCCCGGTGTGCCGTGGGAAAACATGCAGACGTTCTGGGACGGCCTGCGCTTCTACCGCGAGCACGGGAGAGGCTGACGCCTGCGTCCAATGTACCGCGCAAGTGCTGAGTAGGCCGCCAGCCTGAGCGCGCTTCGACAGGCTCAGCACGCTGTGGCTGGCGGCCGTATCGAAGCACGGCCGGCCAATCACTCGGTCGGCTTTATATCCTCGAGGGGTTCCGGCTTGTGGCCGGTGTGCGGCACGGGCGTATTCATGGGCGCGGCCCACCGCACGGCATTCGCGATCACTTTGAGCACCTCTTCCTGGTAGTAGATCGGGTACGTCTCGTGGCCGGGCTGGAAGTAGAAGACCTTACCGCGTCCGCGATGCCAGCAGCAGCCGCTGCGAAAGACCTCTCCGCCCGCGAACCAGCCCACAAGCACGAGCTCGTCCGGCGCGGGGATGTCGAACCGTTCGCCATACATCTCCTCGTGCGGTATTTCGAAGTATTCCGGCAGACCGTCGGTGATCGGATGCGAAGGATCGATCACCCAAATTCGTTCTTTCTCCCCGATCTCACGCCACCGCAGGTCGCAGCCGGTGCCCATAAGCGTCTTGAATATCTTCGAGAAGTGACCGGAGTGCAGCACGATCAAGCCCATGCCGCCGAGCACTGCCCACTTGACACGGTCAACGATCTCGTCCTTGACCTCTCCGTGAGCGACGTGTCCCCACCAAGTAAGCACGTCGGTATTGGCCAGCGCCTCTTCGGTAAGGCCGTGTTCGGGATCGTCGAGGCACGCCGTGCTGACCTGGAATCCGGGCTGCTTGCGCAGATAATCGGCGATGGCATTGTGCATGCCGTTTGGATAGATCTCTCGAGGTTTGCCCGGCTGCCTTTCGTGCCGGTACTCGCCCCAAACTCTAACTCGTATGTCTTTGTTCATCTCCACACTCGCTTTCTATGATTGGTTTTTGCAGAACTGGCTTCCGCAGCACATCCATGTGCTGGACTTGCGCAGCCCGGACGTCTCGTCCGCTTCAGCCCATCGGCATCCACACGGTCATCTGCGATGTCCCGCGATTCGCCCACGCATAGTACGGTATGAGTTTCACTCGCGCGTTTCGCTTCGGAATGTCCTTCCACGCTCCGGCAACCTGATATAGTAGCCCGCGGTGCTCCGCATCTACAGCTACAAGGCACTCGCCGGTCAGGGTTACCACTCCCCCCAACAATCCCTCTTCGAAAGCCTCATCGAAACTGCGGGATGCCAACTCGGCATCTCTTATGGACACCCCCGGATTGTCTGTACTCTCTGCGCAGTACACAATCGGTCCGCGCTGCACTGCCACCTGCCCGGTGTTGCTGCGGACGCGCGGATCGCTGCCGATCAGCCTCACCGGAAGCGGCAGGTCGATCTCGACCTTGTCTGCTGGCTGCCAGACGGAATGCAGCTTGAGATACCCGTTCTCGATGTTTGGATCTGCTTCGACCGGGCTCCAGTTCGGCATCCGCACGAACAGCGCAAACTGCTTGGGCGTGTCGAGTCCGACCGTGATCTCGACCCTGCCGTCCCACGGATACTTTGTCTCGACCTTGAGCGCAAATGGCGTTCCGTCCGCGAGCTTCCAGTTCACCTCTGAGTTATCGAACAGATGCACCCACACGCCCTCGTCGCTGACCGAATACATATAGCCGGGGACCGCCGCCAGCGTCCGCACCATATTCGTCGGACAGCATGTGCAGCCGAACCATTCCTGCCGCTGATACTCCCGATAGCACGCCAGCGGGTTCATGTAGAAATACGATACGCTGTCAAGCGACACGCCGGAGAGCACGCCGTTATAGAACGCGCGCTCCATCTCGTCGGCATATTTCGCATCGCCCGTAATCGCGAGCATCCGATAGCTGAACATGGCGCTGGCGATAGCCGCGCACGTCTCGGCATACGCCCGCTCGTTAGGCAGATCGTAGGGCCACCCAATGGTCTCCCCGGCATAATACGACCCGACTCCGCCGGTCACATACATCTTCCGCCGCGTGAGATCGTGCCACAGCCGCTCGACCGCCGCGCCGTAATCTTTGTCGCCGGTCTCCGCGAAGTAATCCACTCCCGCGCAGCACAGATACAGCGCCCGAACCGCGTGGCCATCGACCTCCTGCTTGTCCTTGAACTTCCACTGGCTCAGGAAATACTCCGCCAGGTCGAGATAGCTGCGCTGGCCGGTCGTTCGATACAACTCCACCAGCGCCATCTCGACTTCAGGGTGGCCGTCAACGCCCTGATGCTTATCGTGGCCGAAGTAGTCGGCCAAGTAATCCGCGTACCTGCACGCGCACGCAAGCAGCTTATCTTCCCCCGTCGCGCGATAATGCGCTACCGCCGCCTGAAAAAGATGTCCTGCGCAGTAGAGCTCATGTTCCACCGGCAGGTTTCTGAACCTCTGGTCGAACAGCGCGCCGGCAAAAAACGTGTTCAGGTAGCCGTCTTGGCCCTGTGCTGCCGCGACCTCATCGATCACCTTGTCCAGTGTGGCTTTCAGCTTCGGATCGTCATAGCTCTGAAGGGCAAGCGCCGCTCCCTCCATCCACTTGTATAGGTCCGAATCGGAGAAATAAGGTCCCTGCCGCTGACCGGTCGCGCGGCCTGAAACCAACCTGAAGTTTTCTATGACGCCGTGGTTCTCGAGGTGCTCCAGCAGCCTCGGAATCCCGCGCTCCAGGTTGCGGTCCATCCGGGTCTTCCAGAACCCATTGTTCATCTTCACCGCGCCGATCGGCACGAATCTGAGCTTAGTCTTCTCGCTGTCGATCAGTCCTGCCGACATGTTCATCCCAACCCCTCACTCTGCTAAGTGATTCACCCTAACAAACTTGTGTGCCTCGTCATGCTGAACTTGATTCAGCATCCACATGTGGGCCCTGAATCAAGTTCAGGGTGACGCGATACAACCTGGCAAGCGTGAATGACTTAGTAGGCCACCCCGCTAGCTCTGAGTAGCGAGGAACGAGCGTATCGAATGGCGGCCTATGCCCGTCGGTCCAACGTATTCTGGCAGGTTTGCGCCATGCTGTCAACGCCCGGTTCCCATGCTTGCCGGAAAGGTCTATAATAGCTGGGTTGATAACACCAATCGGAGGCAAGCGATGACCTTCTCACTGCTCGAAAACATCCCGTCCTTGGGCTGCTGCCTGGCTGCGCTTGTGGCGCTGTGCTGCGCGGCTGCGGCCTCGTCGGAACCGTTGTTCAAAGGGAGCGAATCGATTCCTGCGGACGCGATTGTTCTGTTCGATGGCAAGGACCTCTCCAAGTTCACCATGTGCGGATCGGACAAGGCGCCGACGTGGATAGTCGAAAACGGCTACGCCATCCCGCGCGACGGCGACATCTGCTCCAAGCAGCTTTTCAAAGACTGCCAGCTTCACGTGGAGTTCTGGCTGCCGCTGATGCCGGACGCGACCGGCCAGGCGCGGGCCAACAGCGGCGTGTTCTTCATGGGCTTCGTCTACGAGATTCAGATATTGGACTCCTACGGTCTCGATCCCACGGAATATGATTGCGGCGCGATGTACTCCATAAAGAAGCCCGACGTGAACGCGGCCAGACCCCCGGAGACGTGGCAGACCTACGACGCCATCTTCCACGCGCCCAGATTCGATGAGTCCGGCAAGAAGATCGCCAACGCGCGCATAACGCTGTTCTGGAACGGCGTGATGGTCCATGACAACTTCGAAATTCCGTCGCCGACGCCCGACCACAACGCACCCGAGCCCAAGGAACCGGGCCCGATTCGGCTGCAGTGGCACGGCAACGACGTTCGCTTCCGCAACGTCTGGGTCCGGCCGCTCTAGCGGATTGACTATTTGCGGTTGGCCAAATCGCAAATCGTCAATCGGAAATGCCATGCAGACACAAGTCCTCACACAAGACCAGCTTGATCGCATCTCCGCTGCGTCGCTGGCGATACTGGAGCGCGTCGGAGTCGTCGTCCCGCACGAAGAGATGCTGAGCAGGTTCGCGGATGGCGGCGCGGCGGTCGATTTCGACGCGCAGCGAGTGCGAATTCCGCCGGATCTGGTGATGCGATCGGTCGGCAGCGCCGGAAAGCAATTCACCATCTACGGCCGGGACCTTGCCCGGCGCGCCGAGTTCGGCGTTGGCAAGCGGTGTTACAATTCCACAGCCGGTGAGGCGCACTTCGTCGACGAACCCGGCGGACCTCGCCGTTATGCCACGCTTGATGACGTCCGAACAGCCGCCCGGTTTGCCGACGCCCTGGACTGGATCACCATCCCCGGCGCGATGTCCGATCCATACGACATTCCCGTCGCCTATCGCTGCGTCGAGGTCGCCGCCGAACTGATTCGCAACACGACCAAGCCCATCACATTCTGGTTCCACGACCGCGATTCAGCACGGTTCATCAACGAGATGATCATTGCCGTTCGCGGCACCGAGTCGGCGGCGATTGAGTATCCGCTCTGCTATCCGCTGATGGAGCCGATCAGCCCGCTTAGGTTCCCATTCAACGGCATCGATTTGCTCTTCGAGACCGCGCGCCTCAATATGCCCGTCCACATCGGCCCGATGGCGCAGATGGGCCTTTCGGCGCCCTCGACGCTCTCCGCCACGATGGCGCAAGAGAACGCCGAAATCCTGGCGGGAATATGCATCACTCAGCTTATCCGTCCGGGCATGCCGGTCTGCTACGGCGGCATCTGCCACGCCTTCGACATGCGCACCACGCAGTTGATCTTTGCCGGCCCGGAGCAGGCGATCTTTGGCGTTGCGATGACCCAGATGGGAAAACACTACGGCCTGCCGGTCTACATCAACGTCGGCATGACCGACTCCAAGCGCCCGGACTCGCAAGCCGGCCTGGAGGCGGGCATCACACTCGCGCTGGGAGCTGCCGCCGGCGCGGACATATTCGGCCATATGGGCATCAGCGGCGTCGATCAGGCGAGTTCGCTGGACATGCTCGTCTTTCAGAACGAGCTGATCTCCTACGTCGAGAGCGCGATGCGCGAGATCGACTTCTCCGACGATGCCCTCGGCCTTTCTGAGATCGAATCCGTCGGCCCCGGCGGCACCTTCATCGACCGCGACCACACCGCCGCCCACTTCCGCCGCGAGCTCTGGTTCCCTGAGCTATTGGACCGCCGCTACTACCAGCAGTGGCTCGACGACGGCGCGAGTACTATGGAAGACCGCTGCCGCGCCCGCAAAGCCGAAATCCTAGCCACCCACCACCCGGAGCCGATCTCGGAGGAGCTCGACCGCGCCTTGAGCAGCATCGTATCCGAGTCGAGACAGTGCCTGACGGCCGACTGATCATTGTTCGATGCTTTCGATGCTTCGGGACGAGCGCAGCAGGTAAGCGGATGCTTCGGGAGGCCTTTTGACC